>RCUK01000876.1_pt1 | contig 21928 bp, 16 predicted proteins | sample 2166381 | NCBI WGS metagenome assembly RCUK01 (sample SAMN09932809, study PRJNA488358) | compost metagenome | isolation source: compost soil in an enriched community | place: Germany: Experimental Botanical Garden | reverse complement strand
AGGAAAGCCAGCATCTGGCGATGCTGGGCGATTTCGTGGGCAAGCGCGTGTCGCTTGAAGTCGAGAGCACGTACTCGCAAGAGAAGTACGACATTATTCTGGTCTAGCAGACAAACGGCACGTCGCGGCGATCCGCGTGATCGCTTCGCGGCGCCGCTCTTTTCCGAGAAATCGGGGCGCGCCACGGGCAGGATCCTGCACACTGATGCGGCAGCCAAAGCGCCGCACTTACCCGAATTAGCGGCTTCATTCAAGCCGATATATGTGGATTCTGTGTCTTAACGATTCGTTTGCAATCAAATTTGAAACCGATGGCGGCACAGGGACGTTGCCGATAAGCTGCGGGCGCTTTACCGGGTCATATGCCGCCCGGCGCCCCTTTTCATGCTTTCCGGAGGTCATTGCAATGAAGTCCCTATTCCGTCCGTTCCTGATGCTGGTCGCGGCCCTGCCGCTGATGCTGGCCGCTTGCGGCGACAAGGAACCCGAGCAGCGTGCCGCGTTCACGCAGTTCCTGCAAACCCGCATCGTCGACAAGCCCGGCGTGCGCGTACCGAAGCTGACGGACGACGAGACCAAGGCCTTCGGCGATTACGCCGCCCAGTATGCGGTGATCACCGACTTCAATGCGGGCATGGATGCGTCGGTCAAGCCCTTGTCGGGCATCATGCAGAAAGGCGCCATGCGTTCGCTGGGCGATATCGTGAGCCGCCGCGATGACCTGAAGACCGTGAAGGCCGCGCTGGCCGACATGGGCGAGGCGCTGAAAGCGCAGCAAGCCAAGGCGGACGCCGCTCATGCGCAGCTCAAGCAGCCGGCCGACCTGAAGCCGGTGTACGACAAGGCCTACGAAAAAACCGTGAGCCTGCCCGCCGATACGTTCCGTGATGTGCTGCCGCAGCTCAACGCCACGTTCGATAGCAGCCTGAAGATCGCCGATTATGTCGAGGCCAACAAGGCGAAGATCGAGATCACCGGTCCGGTGGTGAAAGTGAGCGACCCGGCCGTGCAAGCCGAGTTGAACCAACTGCTGCAGGATCTGAACGCCCAGGCAAAGAACGTGCAGCAGGCGCAGACGCGCCTGCAGGCCGTGATGCTGGGCCGCTAAGCCCCGCACCGAACCTGCCGCCGCACCGCTGGTGCGGCGGCGCCCCCTCAAGCGTCGGCGACCGCGATGCGGTTGCGCCCGGCCTCCTTGGCCTGGTAGACGGCGGCGTCGGCGGCCTCGACAAGGCTGGCCGGCGTGTCATTGTCCCGAGGCACGGCGGTTGCCACCCCGATACTGACAGTGACAATGCCGCCGTCGTTGCCTTCATGCGGTACGCCCAATTCCGCAACAGCCCGCCGGACGGCCTCGCCCATGGCGATGGCGCGCTCGCGGCTGGTATTGGGCAGCAACACCACGAATTCCTCGCCTCCGTAGCGCGCCGCCAGATCGTGCGGACGCCGGGCCTTGTTCTTGAGCGCCAGGGCCAGCATCTTCAGCAGTTCGTCGCCCTCCTGATGTCCGTAGCGATCGTTGTAGCGCTTGAAATGATCCGCATCCAGGAACAGCAGCGAGAGTGGCGTGCGCTCACGACGAGCGGCCAGCCACTCACGTTCGAGCACTTCGTCGAACGTGCGCCGGTTGGCGATGCCGGTAAGCCCATCGGTGTGCGCCTGATTTTCCAGGTGTCTCTCGAAAGCCAGCCGCCAGCGCATTTCGCGCCGGAAGAGAACGACCTGCGCCATCACGGACATGAACAGTGCCAGAGTGACCGGCACAACCAGCGCGGCGCGATGCACCCAGGGTTCCAGGAAATCGTCCACCGCCAAGGCGACATCGATCACCAATGGCGTATTGTCGATGGCGTCGAACGCATATAGGCGATTGACGCCGTCGCGCGACAGGATGCCGGCGAATGCGGCGTCGCGGCCGATCAGGTACCGCTGGAAGTCCAGCGGGAGGTCGGACTCGCTGTCCTGGTCAGCCGGCGAATAGGGATCGCGCAGCAATACGACCCCATCGTTGCGGAAAACCGTAATGGTGTCGTGCTCGCCGATGGACACGCCAGCAAAGCGGTCCCGGAAGTACGCCATCCGCAACGAGCCGACGACGACTCCCGCGAAGCTGCCGTCCGGATTGGAGATCCGCCGGCTGAGGGCGATGCTCTCGTCGCCCCCGCGCAACCGGCTACGGTACGGAAGGCTGACGAACAGCCCGGCGTCGTCGGCGTCGCGGTGAACCCGGAAGTAATCCCGGTCGGAGAAATTGACCTGGGGGTGGTTGGTCCCCGCGGAGTCATGGACCAGGTAACCGTCCCTGTCCAGCACGCCGATGGTGCCCAGGTACTCCGCCGTGGCGGACCGGTCGAATAGAAAGCGATGAAGGGTTGCGCGATCGAGCTCGGCGATACCGGGCTCCTGCAGGCGCTCGACCACGCCCTGAAGCGACAGGTCGTAGACGTGCAAGGTGCGGCCGATATCCGCGGACAGCACGCTGGCCAGGTTGCGGGCCGACACGTACGCCGATTCCCAGGTGACCCGGCGGTCTATCCACAACAGCGCCACCGCCGCCGCGCAGATCCCGATGGCGACCAGCCCAGCCAGTGCGTACAAGGTGCGATGAATTATCCCGCGGGACTCCAATACGGGGCTCCTTCGCGATGGCGGTCGGGGGATCGAGGTTCATTCCGTGTCCAGCGTGATAATGCCGGTACTGGGTGCGGCGCGCAAGAGAGCCCCGGCCATGGCGGGATGCCAAAGCCAAGGGACAACGGTTGAAGAGAATCGGGATTGCCCGCGGGGGACGCCGGCCGGCGCGGCCGGCCGGACAGGACGGACGTAACCGTTATGAGACGGCGGTTGCCGCGATGCGGAAGGGGAAGGCCTTGGCGCCCCTTGCCTTGTCCGTTTCGCGGTGCGCGCCGATGGCCCACGCGGGCCCTACGCCACCTGCGTGCGACATCAACTGGCGCATCGAGCCGGCTGAAAATCCGCAGCGAAGCGTCAAGGCCTGCCGCCGGGCAAGCTCAACTCCAATAGCGTGCGACGAGGTGGAATTCCGGTCCGATTGCAGCATGGTAGCCCCCTGGCAAATGTGCTTCCTGAGTGAAGCGTCATGCGGACCAATCTACCCTAGCCGCCTGCGTTTGCGCGTGAAATGATGCGTAAAGTAATGCAAAGATACGGAAATGGAAGTGGAAACATGGCCATCAGGGGGATGGACTGGGGGCCGGCTCGGCGGTTTCACGGTCGGGCCGGTCATTTTTGCCATCCGGTTGGCTTGTCATATTTCCGTATAGCAGCGACCGGCCCGCGAACAGGCCCCCCGCGACTTCCAATTCGAAGCGTTCCGTATCGCGCTGGCGGACGTCCTGCACGACTTCCAGGGCCTCGTCCGGCGGCACCCCGATCGCGCGCAACGCAGCCTCGCCAAAGACCAGGGCGGATTCCAGGGTTTCGCGTACCTGAAAATCCACGCCCTCCTTGGCCAGCGCCAGCGAATGGATGCGGTCGTACGCGCGCACCACGACCCGCACCAGCGGGAATTCGGACTTGATCAGCTTGACCATATGGGTGGCCGCCCGCGGATCGTTGATGCAGATGAGGATGGCGCAAGCGCGTTCGGCGCCTGCGGACCGGAGCATGTCGACGCGAGTTCCGTCCCCGTAATAGACCTTCACGCCCCATTTGGCGGCCGCGCGGATCGCGTCGGTATCGATGTCCAGGATGGAGACTTTCAGGTCGCGGGCCAGCATGGTCTGCGTCACGATCTGGCCGAAGCGGCCAAACCCCACGATCAGGGCGCAGCCGTCCAGGTCGCGCGCCACGTCCACGCCGTCCATGGACGGCGCGGGCTTGGGCAGCAGCCAGCGCAAGGACAGAACGCACAACGGCGTCAGCGCCATGGAAATGATGACGACGGCGGTCAGCACCGCCCCCATGTGCGCATCGAAAATGCCTTTGTCGGACGCCGCCCCATACAACACGAATGCGAATTCGCCGCCTTGGGCCAGCAGCGCGGCGCGCGTCACCGCTTCGGCGTGCGTGGCGCGCAACAGCCGCGCCACGATATAGACGCCGACGGATTTCACCAGCATGAACACCACGACGCCGGCCACGATCAGCGGCCATTCCCGCACCACGGCGGAGAGGTCCAGCGACATGCCCACGCCCAGGAAGAACAGGCCGAGCAGAATGCCGCGAAAAGGCTCGACCTCTGCCTCGAGCTGGTGGCGAAACGTGGATTCGGACAGCAGAACGCCGGCCAGGAAGGCGCCCATGGCCATGGACAGGCCGCCCAATTCCATCAACAGCGCCGCCCCCAAAACGACCAGCAATGCGGCGGCCGTCATGACTTCGCGCGCATGGGCGGCGGCCAGCAGCCGAAACAGGGGGTTCAGCAGCCAGCGGCCCGCCGCCAGCAACGCAAGGATGCAGGCCAGCGCGATGCCCGTTTGCAGCCACGGATTGCCATGGTCCGCATTGCTTGCCGGGGCCAGCAGGGTTGCCAGGGCCAGCAGGGGGACGATGGCCAGGTCTTCGAGCAGCAGGATGGATACGATGCGCTGCCCCTGGGCACTGGCGGCCTCGTCGCGTTCGCTCAATATCTGCATCACGATGGCGGTGGACGACAGCACGAAGCCCATCGCCGCCATGAAAGCCGCGGGGCCGGACAGGCCGGCCAGCAGGCCCACGGCCGTCAAGAGCCCGCCACAGACCAGGACCTGCGCGACGCCCAATCCAAAGATCTCGCCGCGCAGCTTCCACAGGCGGGAGGGCTGCATTTCGAGGCCGATGATGAAGAGAAACATCACCACGCCCAGTTCGGCTACATGCAGAATGGACTTGGAGTCGGAGAAGAATCCGATGCCGAACGGGCCTATGACCAGGCCGGCGGCCAGATAGCCCAGGACCGATCCCAGCCCCAGCCGCTTGAATAACGGGACGGCGACCACCGCCGCCCCCAGCAGGACGACGACATTGATGAGTTGATTGCCTTCGGAAGGCAGAGCCATGAGGCGCTCCTGGTTGCATGGCGGGCCGAAACGCCTGAGACGCCGCCCTGCCCGCGTCATGCAGGCCTAGCCCATTTTCCGGTAATCCGCCGGATTGGCAATCAGGAACTTCGGCAGGAAAAAAGCCGCCGCGAAAGGCGGCGGCTTCGAAGGACGATTCCCCGGGCGGGGGTCAATCGTCGCGGAATTGCATCTTGTAGAGCGAGGCGTAGAGGCCGTTGGCCGCCAGCAGTTCGGCGTGCGGCCCCTGCTCGACGATCTTGCCGGCGTCCAGCACGATGATGCGGTCGGCGTTCTGCACCGTGGACAGGCGGTGGGCGATGACCAGCGTGGTGCGCCCCTTCATCAGACGTTCCAGCGAGGCCTGGACCTGACGCTCGGACTCGTTGTCGAGCGCGGAGGTGGCCTCGTCCAGGATCAGGATGGGCGCGTTCTTGATGAGCGCGCGGGCAATCGCCAGGCGCTGGCGCTGGCCGCCCGACAGGCGGGCGGCGTTCTCGCCCACGGGTGTATTGATGCCCTGAGGCAGGCCTTCAACAAACTCCAGCAGATTGGCCGCGGCCAGAGCGTCGCGCACTTTCTGCTCGCTCGACTGGCCGGAAGCGCCATAGCCGACGTTCGCGGCAATGGTGTCGTCGAACAGCACCACGTCCTGGCTCACCAGCGACAGGTGCGAGCGCAGGCTGCGCAGCGTCAGGTCCTCGATGGGCAGATCGTCCACGAGGATCTGGCCGCTGTCGGCCAGCACGAAGCGCGGCAGCATGTTGACCAGCGTGGTCTTGCCGCTGCCGGAACGTCCGACCAGCGCCACGGTCTGACCGGGCTCGACGATGAAGGAAACGTCGTTGACCGTATCGCGGTCGGCATCGGGGAAGCGGTGCGTGACGCCGCGGAACTCGACCTTCCCGCGCACCGGCTCGGTCAGTTCCTTGGTGCCGGTATCGTTTTCGGGGATCTGGTCGATCAGCGTAAACACGCTTTCGGCCGAAACCAGCATTTTCTGCATCTTGGCGGCGACGTTGGTCAGGCGCTTGATGGGGTCGAAAATCTGGGCCAGCGCGGCCATGAAGGAAGCGAAACTGCCCACGGTGAGCGCGCCGCTGTTGGCCTGGCTGAGCGCGACGGCGATGACCGCGCCGACCGAAATCGAGATGCACACCTGGGTCAGCGGCGTCAGGGCCGCATCGGCCGTGGCGGTGCGCATGGCGAAGCGGCGCAGGCGCCGGCTGACGAAATCGAACCGGCCGCGCTCGACTTCGTAGCCGTCGAACAGCTTGATGACGCGCTGGCCGTCAATGCCTTCGCCGACGACTCGGGTCAGTTCGGCGTTCATGTTGACGGTATCGCGGTTGATGCGGCGCAGGCGCTTGATGAAAAAGCGGGAGATGATCACCGAGACCGGCAGCATGACCAGGATGATCAGCGTCAGCACCCAGGACATGTACAGCAGCACGCAGATCAGCGCGAGGACAACCAGGGTTTCGCGCACCAGGACGGTGATGACGTCGGTGGCATAGCCGGTGACGTTGCCGGCGTCGATCGTGAAGCGGTTCAGGAGACGGCCGGTGTCGCCGCGCTTGAAGTCGGCATCCGGCAGGCCCAGCAAGCGCTCGAACATGTCGCGGCGCATGCCGAGCAGCACGTTGTTGGCCACCCAGGCGAGCAGATAGTCGCTGAAGAAGTTGCAGATGCCGCGCAGCAGGATCAAGCCCACGACCGCCAGCGGCAGCGCCCAGACGTAGTAGGGTTTGGTTCCGGAGAAGCCGCCGTCCAGCAGGGGCTTCATAATGACAGCCAGCACGGGTTGCGTGGCTGCCGCGCCCGCCATCAGCAGAACGGCCGCCACCAAGCCCTTCCAATAGGAACCCACGCGGCTGTATATCCGGCTCCAGAGTTCAGATTTGACGGGTTGAGAACCCGCGGGCGCGTTGCGTGCGGCAGAATTCAAAGGAATCACTCGCTTTTATACAATTGTGCCCAGGATTGTACCGGCTGCGCGCCCGCGCGCTGGCCTGGCCGTCCACCCCTTACCCCTAATCGCGCAACGCCCCCATTCATGTCCGATATCAGTTGCTTGTACGTCCGCCTGCCCAATTGGGTAGGCGACGTCTGCATGAGCCTGCCCAGCCTGCGAGCCCTGCACGCCAGCGGCATTCCCTTGGTGATCTGCGCCCGTCCCTGGGCCCGCGACCTGCTCGATGGCGTGGCAAAACAGGATTTCATCCCCATGCGGGGCAAAGTTGGCCCGGACCGGGCCGCCGTCGGCGCGCACCGGCGGAGTCTGGGCACGCAGGGCCGCCACGCCCGCGGCCTGCTGTTGCCGGACTCTCTGTCCAGCGCGCTGGTCTTCCGGCTGGCCGGCCTGCCGTCGGCGGGCTACCGGGACGACGGCCGCAGCTTTCTGCTGCGCTGGCCCTACGCCAAGCCGGCCGAATCGCTGCATGCCGTGGAATCCTGGCACCATCTGACGCGCCTGGCCTTGACCCGCTGGGGTCTGCCTTCCGGCCCCGCCCAACCGGGCCGGACCCTGGACCTGCCCCTGACCCCGGCCCATCAGAGCGCCGCCGGCCAGGCGCTGAACGATGCCGGGCTGGGCGATCGGCGTTTCGTGCTGATCGCGCCCACCGCCACCGGGCTGCACAAGGGCAGAATCAAGGTCTGGCCAGGATTCGATACACTTACCCGCGCCTTGCAGGAGCGCGGGCATACCGTGGTAATGTGCCCCCCTCCGGCTGAAACCGACGAAGCCCGGCGCAACGCGCCCACAGCGCAATTGCTGCCGCCCCTTACGCTAGGGGCGTTCGCGGCGCTGACCGCCAGGGCGGCACTGGTGATTTGTAACGATTCCGGCGTATCGCACGTCGCCGCGGCCGCGTCGGCCCGGGAACTCACGCTGTTTGGCGTGACGCGCCCCGAAAGGACTGGCCCATGGTCCCCCCACGCCGTCTGCGTGGGATCCGAGCAAGCCTGGCCATCCGAGGAAGAAGTTGAACGGCAGGCCCTCCGCCTGCTGGACGGTACGCAGTAATCAGGATTGTCTTGAAATGACCTTTTCCAGCTATCTCACGAATTTGATCATTCCCTACAACTTGTGCATCACCCTGGTCGTCATCGGTCTGGTGCTCGGGTTGTTCCGGCTGCGCAAGACCGGTGGCGCCATCATCGCGGCGGGTCTGCTTTGGGCCTTGGCCTGGTCCCTGCCAATCACCTCGATCTGGGCCGGCGGCGCGCTGGAGAACCGCTATCCGCACCTGCCGCCCGCCGAATCGCCGATGGCCGACGCCATCGTGGTGCTGGGCGGCAACACCGCGAACGGACGCGCCAACTGGTTCCTGCCCTATGACAAGGACACCGCGGTTGTACGCGTGGACACCGCGGCGCAGCTCTACCTGGCCGGGCGCGCGCCCAAGGTGTTGCTGTCGGGTGGCGCGCTGGAAGGCGACGTGAGCGAAGCGCGGGGCATGGCCCATGCCATCCGCCAGCAGGGCGTGCCCGAAACGGCGCTGATCCTGGAAAATTCCAGCCGCACCACCTATGAGAACGCGGCGTTGACAGAAGACCAGATCAAGTCCCGGGGCATGGGCAAGGTCCTGCTGGTGACCTCCGCCCTGCATATGCCGCGTGCCATGGCCGCCTTTTCCAAGCAGGGCGTGGAAGCCATCGCTGCTCCCGCCCCGCCGCAGATCGTCGCGCCCGCGGACGGCTCCCTGCCCCTGTGGCTACCCGACCAGCGGACGTTCGACGCCAGCCGTTCCATCGTCAAGGAATACGCCGGCCTGTTCGTCTACTGGCTGCGCGGATGGGTGTGAGCCAGACCGCGGCGCACGGGTTGGACTGCCGGGCGGGATGCGGCGCCTGTTGCATCGCGCCCTCGATCACCCGGCCGATTCCGGGGATGCCGCAGGGCAAGCCGGCCGGCGTGCCCTGTATTCAATTGATGCCGGACATGCGCTGCGCGATCTTCGGCCAGCCGTCCCGGCCGGATTTCTGCGGCGGGCTGCAACCCCAGCGAGAGATGTGCGGGCCGGACCGCGAGCATGCGCTGGTCTGGCTGGGCGAGCTGGAGCGCGCGACGGCGCCCCGCCATTGAAAACGGGGCCGAGCGCCCCGTTTTTTTTCATTCACGATCGACCAGCACCTGTTCGTACAGGGTTTCGTAGCGTGAGGCTACCGCTTCCCAGCTCTGGTCCCGGGCGATCTCCAACCCGCGCTCGGTCAGCGCGGCCCGCAGCTCGGGTTCCGAACCCAGGCGCTCCAAGGCGCTCGCCAACTGCGCGCCGTCGCGCGGATCCTGCAGAATGAGCGCGTCCTTGCCCGCCGACAGGTACTGCGCGAATCCGCAGTAGACCGGGGAACTGACCACCACGGGCAGGCCGTGGGACATGGCTTCCAGGGGCGCCATGCCGTAGCTGTCGTTCAGGGTCGGGTGGGCATAGATGTCGGCCACGGCGAAATACTGGGCAACGTCCGGGGTGGGATCGAGCAGCGTGACCCGGCGGGCGATGGCGCCCGCGGCGCGGACGCGGCTGCGGGAGGGCTCATCGGCCCCGACGACCAGCAGCCTGTAATGCGGCGGCAACTGCGCCATTGCGTCCAGCAAGGCGGGCAGGCCCTTGCGCATCGGGTTGCGCGCAACCAGCAGGCAGCCGATGGTGTGCTCGTCCCAGCCCAGCCGGGCGCGGAGGGCATCGCGTCCCTTCGGCTGGACCGAGGGCAGCTTGACGCCGGGCGTGATGATGTCCACCTTCAGTTGCTCGCCATAACTGCGGTGCAACTGGTCCATGATGAGGCCGGACACGGCCACCACGCGCCGCTGCGGCGCCTTGCGGATGCGCAGCTTCTCCAGCGTCAGGTAAGTGGCCAGGCGCGGGCTGAGCCAGGCGGACAGCCGCCGCAGCGGCCGCACCCGCGTGACGCAGTTGTAGCGCACCGGCGTGACGTGCATGACCTGGATCTCGCCTGCCCAGCCGTTCATGTGGGAATGCACGATGTCGTAGCGGCCCCGGGTCAGCCGGTCCGCGCGCCAGGCGAAATACAGCACTCGCATCCAGCTTGGAAGCCAGCCGGGAAAGCGCACCCGCACGAAATCGAACGGCAGGTCGCTGTCGAAGTCGCGCGCGACGACGGACACGTCATGGCGCCGGCCCAGCACCCGCATCAGCTCGACGCCGTAGGCTTCAGCGCCCCCGAAACGATTGCCGAAGCGATCAACCAGCAGCGCGATGCGAAGCCGCCTGTCACGGGCGCCGGCGGGAGTCTTCATACCGGGTCAGACACATCTGGAGGAAACGGACGATATTGGTGGAACGCGCCACCGTCACCCGCGGCAGTCCGAAAGGGTCATCGGACGCCGCCGCCAGGCCGCGCTGGGTCAGCGTGGCGTTGTCGTAGCCAGCTTCGCGCGCCATGACCCGATGTTCCGGACCCTGGTGGCCATAGGGATAGCAAAAAGCGGTGACGGGCGCGCCCAGCGCCTGTTCCAGTTCATTTTTGGACTCGGCGATCTGGCGCCGTGCTTCTTCCGGCGTCATGTCGGGAAGATTGACGTGGTCCAGCGTGTGCGAACCGACCTCGTTGCCGGCCTGGGCCCATTCCCGCATTTCCGCCACGGTCATCAGGGCCGAAAACGGGATGCCTTTATGTTGGTCCCATATGTTGCCGCCGTCGAACTGGCGCGCCACAAGGTAGTTGGTGGCGGTAAATCCCAGTTCGCTCAGCACCGGCATGGCGTTGCGATGGACGTTCCGATAGCCGTCGTCGAACGTGATGCCGAACACCTTGCCCTGCCGTTCGCCACGCACATAGGGCATGACATCGCGCATGGACAGGCCGCGGTAGCCCAACCGGCGCATCCAGCGCATCTGGCGGGCAAATTTATCGGGATGTACCGTCAGGCCGCGAAACGGCGTGCCCCGGGGATTGGGGTCGCCGATCTGGTGATACATGAGAATAGGTATGGACATGTGACAGATTATAGAGGGTCAGCACCCGTCAGCATGCGGTCCGCCAGGGAAGAACGGACACTTTTTGAACTGGCTCAAGGTGGCGGACGCCCGGCGCCCGCCACCCGCTGGCTCACGCCAAGCTCAAATACACCTCTTCGGTGCGTCGCGCGAACTGGTCCAGTCCGAACTCCGCCACGCTCTTGTCCCTGGCCGCGGCGCGCATGCGCGCGATGCATGCCGGATCATCCAATATGCCAGCCAGGACGTCAGCCACGGCTTCGGGATTGCGCTTGGGCACGATCCAGCCGTCCACCCCCACCGAGATGTTCTCGGGCAGTCCGCCCTGATCGGACACGATGACCGGGAGCCCCATGGACATCATCTCGCGGCAGGCGAACGAGATGGTTTCCACCCGGTAAGACAGGACGAAGCCAAGATCCAGCGCCGCCAGGAAGGGGCGCACATCATCCAGCATGCCCGCGAAGATGACCCGGTCGGCCATGCCCAGGGCCTGCACTTCCTGCATCTGATCGGCCTCGGGCGCGGCGCCGGCCAGGGCGATGTAGACGCCCGCGGCGCGCGGCCCGAGCTGGGCCACGGCTCGAACCATATCCATCCAGCCCTTATAGGCGTTCGTGCCGGCGTTGCTGCCCAGCAACAACGAGCATTTCGCCGCGTGCACGCCCAGCAGCTGGTCACGCGCGGCACGCGCGCGCTCCGCGGGCCAGGGTGCGTAGCGTTCGATATCCACGCCATTGGCGATGGTGGATACGGGCCGGGCCGCGTACGGCGAGGCCCGCAACATGCGTTCCACGAAGTCGCATACGCCGATCACGTGGTCCGTGCCCACGCGCGTGCGCAAGGCGGCGCCGAGGTACGAGATGGGAATGTCGTTGTGCTTGGTCAGCACAATGCGCGGCCGGCGCTTTCCCATGCCCATGCACGCCAGAATGACGGTGCGATGGTCGGAGGATCCATTGACGTGGACCACGTCGATCTGCCGGGAGAGGATCACGCGCCGCAGGCTGCGCGCGGCGGCCAGGCGCTTGCCAAGCCGGCTCGGGTAATTCTGGGCCACGACGTGTACGCCCGGGACGTCCCCGGCCAGCCGGTGAAGGCTGCTGCCGTCGGGCACGGCAACCGTAAGGCGATGACGCTGCGCCAGCGCCCGCAGCAACGAGACTACGTAGATGGTATGGCCGCCAATCGTGGTGTTGCTGTGATAGTTCGTATAAAGAATGTTCATGGGACTGGAGCGCAAAGGCGCGAGGGAATCACTTGCCACGGGTGGTCAGGAACATGAGCTTGGCATAGCGCAGGAAGCTTCCCGTTGCCGCAATCACGGCCAGCACCAGGCCATGCCGGCCGTCGAGAAAGCCGCGCCGGATCAGGTAGATGCGCACGAAGGTCCAGAAGCCATGACCCAATGCCCCGAAGACCGAGGTGCGCCGGCCCTTGGCATACATCATGGCGGCGGCGTCGGACGAGTAGCGGTTGACCTTGGTGATCAGCGCTTCGAGGTTGTCGTACGGATAGTGGTTGAAATAGCCGCGCAACCGCAGCGGCTGGCCGTTGGCCGGCACCACCCGCTCGTGCACGGCAGCATCGGTGAAGCGCGCCGTGCCGCGCTTGAACAGGCGCAGCACGTAGTCGGGCCACCAGCCGCTATGGCGGATGTCGCGGCCGCAGAAGTTCGACAGCCGCGCGATTTCGTAGGTGTCGCCACGCGGATCGCGCAGCACTTCCTGGATTTCCTGGGCCAGTTCGGGGGGAACGCGCTCGTCGGCGTCGATCGACAGCACCCAGTCGCCCGTCGCCAGATCCAGCGCGCGGTTCTTCTGGGGGCCGAAACCGGGCCAGTCGGGCGTCACTTCGACCCGGGCGCCCAAGGCTTGCGCCAATTCCACGGTGCCGTCGGTGCTGCCCGAATCCACCACGATGAACTCGTCGGCGAACGCCACGGACTTGAGGCAATCGGCGATGTTCGCCGCTTCATTCTTGGTGATGATGATGACTGATAACTTCATCCGCGATTCCTAAGACGCTTTTTCCAGGCTCTCCAGGCGTGATAGCGGGGCCCCCAGAAGGGATCCCGCGACAGCCAGATGCGCCGGTTCAGCCAGGCGCCCCCCTGATTGCGCACCGCGAACCGATAGATGTGCTCGGGATCCGCGCCGGAGGTGTTCTGTCCGAAAGGGTCGGTAGTGTACAAGTGCCGGAACCCCGCCTGGCGCGCGGCGGCCACGTAGTCGGCGTCGAAATAGCCCTGGGGCCAGCAGAGATGGTCGCTGGCGGCGCCCAGCCGGCGGACCAGCGCCTCGCGGGAGTCATGCAGTTCCTGGGCGATGCGTTCGCGCTTGGCGTACGCATCGGCGCCACAGACCTTGTCCCAGCGCGTGTGGGTGTGCGTATGGGAATGGAATTCAAAGGTGCCAGCGGCCAGCATGGACTCGATTTCGCTCCAGCGCAGCATGGCCTCGTCGGCACGGCCGGCCGCCACGAGCTGCTTGCAGGCGTCATGGTCGGGCGTGGGAGGCAAGGGACCGCTCTGCCCCGCGTGCGGGCGCGGCGGGCCGTCGCCGATCCAGCCCGTGATGGTGAACAGCACGGCGCGCATGCCATGGCGCGCCAGCACCGGATGCGCGTGTACCCAGTTGTTCAGGTAGCCATCGTCGAAGGTGATCAGCACGGAGCGTTCAGGGACAGCGTCCCCGGCCAGATAGCCGGCGAACTGCGCGGTGGACAGCGACTGGTAGCCCGCGCGCGCCAGCCGCGCGACCTGGTCTTCGAACACCGCTGGCGTCGCGGCGATCATGCCCCCGGCCGGCGTGACGTGGTGATACATCAGCACCGGGACGTTGGGCGCGTTCATCCGCGGCGCTCCGCCAGCCACTTGATATAGAGAGCCTCGGTGGTTTCGGCGAGCCGGGCGGGCGAAAACACGGCCTCTTCCCAGACCATCCTGCGGCCCGCCTCGCCCATGCGCCGGCGCAGGGCCGGGTCGTCGATCAGGCGTTGCAAGGCTTCGGTCAGCGCGACCGGATCCTTGGGCGGGACCAGGATGCCGGTTTCGCCGTCGCGGAACATTTCAGAGACGCCCCCGACGTTCGTGCCGACCACGGGCAGGCCGCTGGCCTGGGCTTCGACGAAGACTGTGCCGGACGCCTCTTGCTGCGTCGCCAGGGCAAACAGGTCACAGCCCGCCAGCAGATTGGGGACATCGCGCCGCGTGCCCATGAAATGAATGCGGTCCTGCAGGCCGCGCTCGGCCACGTAGCTCTGGGTCCGTTCAAAAGTGGGCGACCCGGCGCCGACGAGCACCAGGTGCAGCTTGGGCCGGGTGGCCATGAGCGGCGCGATCGCGTCGATCAGATCCTTGTGGCCCTTGGTGGCGCGCATGACCGCCACGCAGCCCACGACGATGTCGTCGTCGGCCAGGCCCAGCTCTTCGCGCAAGGTGGAGCGGTCGACCGGCGCCGGCAGCACGATGGGCGAATAGACGGTAGCCACCTTCTCGCGCGCCACGCCTCGGCTGATCAGGTATTCGCGCACATGGTCGCTGACCGTCGTGACCCGGTGCGGCAGGATGGTGTACGACCATAGCGACCCAACCTTGTTGGACAGGTGCCGGGTCCGCACGATCAGCGGCGTCTTGGTGAGCCGGGCGGCGGCGGCCGCAATGACGGTATCGCGCCGGCTGTGCGTGTTGAGCACGTCGAAGCGGCCTTCTTTCAGGATGCTCCGGACGGCCGCCACGCCTTTCAGGTAATTGACGGGGCCCTTCATGCCGACGGCATGGACCTTGAAGCCGGCATCGCGCAGGCGTTCCGTCAGCTGCGCCTGCGGCTGACAGATCGCTTCAAGATGGTGACCGCGCGCCCGCATGGCGGTCATTTCCTTGAATATTCTTCCTTCCTGGCCGCCAAAGCTGGTGGCCGCTTCCGAGTGCACGATGCGCAGACTAGGCATTAATAGGTGACCTCCACGCCATCAGGCTTGGTCCAATCGTTCAGGTTCGCAAGCAGCGTATCGGCCATGCGAACCCGCCACTCCTCTCCGAGGCGGACCGTGCACAGGAAATTGTTCTTGGTATAGACGATGTCGACCGGCACGCCCGGAATACCGTTTTCGGGTTCGGCACGGAAGGGATTGAGCATCTGGCGCAGGCGGGCGGCGTCGGCGCTGCCATTGAGCTTGACGCGCAAGGACTTGGCCCGCGCCTCGCGGGCGAGCTGCAGGTCATAGAGCTGCTCGGCCACGATGCGCATGCCGCCCGAATAGTCATCATTGCTGACCTTGCCCTGCACGATGACGAGCTGATCTTCGCGCAGGCGGTTGCGGTGCTTTTCGTAGAGTTCGTTGAATACCGAGATCTCGACCTGCGCGGTGCCGTCGTCCAGCACCGCGAAGACCATCTTGCCGCGGCGGGTCATCATGACGCGCACGCTGGCCAGCACGCCGCACATCCATTGCAGGTCGCGCTGCGGTTCCACACGCACAAGCTGCATCGGCACGATGCGGCGCACTTCGTCGCGCCACGCGTCGAAGAGGTGCCCGCTGTAGTAGTAGCCCAGCGCCGACTTTTCTTCCGTCAGTTTTTTGTGCAGGTCCCAGGGCGCGACCTTGGCCAGTTCGCCAGCCACCACGTCGCCGCTGTCGTCGCCGAACAGCGAGGACTGGTTGGCGCTGCGGGCCGCCTGTTCGGCCGCCTCCATGGCGGTGGGAACGGATGCCAGCATCGCGGCGCGGTTGGGTTCGATCGTGTCGAACGCGCCCGCCTTGATCAGGGCCTCGATGGTGCGGCGGTTGACCGCCTGCTTGCTGACCCGGCGGCAGAAGTCGAACAGGTTGAGGAATGGGCCGCCTTCCTTGCGCGCGCGCAGGATGTCTTCGACCGCGCCCTGCCCCGTGCCCTTGACCGCGCCCAGGCCGTAGCGCATCGTGCGCGGCGGCTTGCCCTTTTCGGTGTGTTTGTCGGCGACGGGCTCGAAGCGGTATCCCGAGTGGTTCACGTCGGGCGGCAGCACTTCGACGCCGTTGTCCTGGGCGTCGCGGCAGAAGATCTGGACCTTGTCCGTGTCGTCCATGTCGGAAGACATGGTGGCGGCCAGGAACTCGGTGGGATGGTAGGCCTTGAGCCAGGCCGTCTGGTAGGAGATCAGCGCGTATGCGGCCGAGTGCGACTTGTTGAAGCCGTACCCCGCGAACTTCTCCATCAGGTCGAACAGCTTGACCGCCAGGTTCGGATCATGGCCTTTTTCCTTGGCGCCCTGCTCGAACAACTCGCGGTGCTTGGCCATTTCTTCGGGCTTTTTCTTGCCCATGGCGCGGCGCAGCAGGTCGGCGCCGCCCAGCGAATAGCCCCCGATGATCTGGGAGATCAGCATCACCTGTTCCTGGTAGACGATGACCCCGTAGGTGCTCTTCAGCGTGCTTTCCAGGTCCGAGTGGAAGTAGTCCACTGCGGCGCGGCCGTGCTTGCGGTTGACGAAGTCGTCGACCATGCCCGATTCCAGCGGCCCCGGGCGGTACAGGGCCAGCATGGCGATGATGTCTTCGAAGGTGTTGGGCCGCAGCTTCTTCAACAGTTCCTTCATGCCGCGCGATTCGAGCTGGAACACGGCGGTGGTGTTGGCGTCGCACAGAATCTTGTAGGCGGCCGGATCGTCCAGGGCCAGCGCCATGACGTCGAAGTCGCGCTTGCCGTCGTTGAACTGGCGCACGTAACGCACCGCCCAGTCCAGGATGGTCAGGTTGCGCAGGCCCAGGAAGTCGAACTTCACCAGGCCGGCGGCCTCGACGTCGTCCTTGTCGAACTGCGAGACCGCGCTGTTCTCCTGCCCCGGCTGGCAATACAGCGGACAGAAGTCGGTGAGCTTGCCGGGCGCGATCAGCACACCGCCCGCGTGCATGCCGATGTTGCGGGTCAGGCCTTCGAGCGGCTTTGCCAGGTCGACCAGCGCGCGCACTTCCTCTTCCTGCTCGTAGCGGTCCTTGAAGGCGGGCTCGTCCTTCAGGGTGCGTTCCAGCGTCCAGGGATCCATCGGATTGAACGGGATCAGCTTGGACAGGCCATCGCAGAACATGTAGGGCATGTCCAGCACCCGGCCGGCATCGCGCACCACGGCCTTGGCGCCCAGCGTGCCGAAGGTGGCGATCTGGCTCACGGCGGCGCGGCCGTACTTTTCCTTGACGTAGTCGATGACCCGTTCGCGGTTGTCCTGGCAGAAGTCGATATCGAAGTCGGGCATGGAGACCCGCTCGGGATTCAGGAAGCGCTCGAACAGCAGGTCATAGCGGATCGGGTCCAGGTCGGTAATGCCCAGCGCATAGGCCACGAGCGAACCGGCGCCCGACCCGCGCCCCGGCCCCACCGGCACGCCGTTGTTCTTGCCCCAGTTGATGAAGTCCTGCACGATCAGGAAGTAGCCCGGGAAGCCCATCTGGATGATGGTCTTGCATTCCCAGCGCAAGCGTTCGTAGTACTGCTCGCGCTTGGACTCGCGTTCGGCGGGTTCCGGGAACAGGAACTCCATGCGTTTTTCTAGCCCCTCTTCCGACAACTGGACCAGGTAATCGTCCAGCGTCACGCCCTCGGGCGTGGGGAAGTTGGGCAGGCGCGGCTTGCCCAGCACGAGGCTGAGATTGCAGCGCTTGGCGATTTCCACAGTGTTAGCCAGCGCGGAAGGCACATCGGCGAAACGCCGGGCCATTTCCTCGGAGCTGAGCAGGTACTGTTCCTTGGTGAACCGGCGCACGCGGCGCGGATTGGCCAGGATCTCGCCTTCGGCGATGCAGACGCGGGCCTCGTGCGCCTGGAACTCGAATTCGTCCAGGAACTGCACCGGGTGCGTGGCCACGACCGGCAAGCCGGCCTCGCCCGCCAGCCGCATGGCGGCCTGGCAATAGGCTTCGTCGCCGTCCATGCCGGCGCGCTGCAATTCAATGTAGTAGCTGCCCGGGAACAGATGGGCCCACTGGCGTGCCAGCGCCAGCGCCGACACGGCATTGCCGGCGTCCAGCGCCTGCCCCACGTCGCCGCCCCGGCCGCCCGACAGGGCGATCAGGCCTTCCTGGCCCTGCAGCCATTCACGGCGGATTTCGGCGCGGCCCTTGCCCTGGTTCGTCAAGAATGATTTGGACAGCAACTCGCACAGGTTCAGGTAACCCTGATGGTTGCGCACCAGGAGCAGCAGGCGGAAAGGCTTGGCCAGATCCTCGTCGTTGGTGATCCAGACGTCGCAGCCCGCGACGGGCTTTACGCCGGCGCCGCGCGCTCCTTTGTAGAATTTGATCAGGCCGAACAGGTTCGACAGGTCGGTCAGCGCCACCGCGGGCTGGCCCAGCTTGGCGACGCGCTTGATGAGGTCGGGGATACGCACCGTGCCGTCCACGACCGAAAACTCGGAGTGAACGCGCAGATGAACAAATGGGGACGGGTTTATTGCGGCTTCGGACATTGCAGAATTGTACCCAGGGCCTGTTCTCGCTAGAAGTATCCATGCGTGGTCGCCCGCGGGCGGCGGCCGGGGTGCGGAACCACCGCGCCGCGGCGCTTGTGGGACAATACACGCTATCGGGGGCTACCTCGTATCAGGACAAGATTTACGTATGAAATGGTTAATTCCCGGGATCTGGTTTGCAGCCATCCTGTTCGCTCACCTGAGGGGCCGTGTCAGGCTGCCGCTGGGCCGGCAACTGTTGGACCACTCCGTGCTGCTGGCCCCCATCAACGCCTTCATGGTGCTGACGTCGCGGGTGCCTTCGACGCCCTATCTGACCACCAGCGAGATCGCCGAACTCAAGGTGCTGGACGAAAACTGGGAGACGATCCGCGAAGAAGCCATGCAAATGGCCGAAATGCAACGGATCAAAGCGGCCGATACCCACAATGACATCGGCTTCAATTCCTTTTTCAAATACGGCTGGAAGCGCTTCTACCTGAAGTGGTATGAGGCGCGCCACCCGTCGGCCGAGGAATTGTGCCCCAAGACGGTCGCCATCTTGAAGACCCTGCCCAAGGTCAAGGCCGCGATGTTCGCCGAGCTGCCCCCGGGCGGCCAGTTGAACCCTCACCGAGACCCCTTCGCGGGATCGCTGCGCTACCACCTGGGCCTCGTCACCCCGAACGACGACGGCTGCCACATCATCGTGGACGGCGAACATTACAGTTGGCGCGACGGCGAAAGCGTGGTGTTCGACGAAACCTACGTGCACGAGGCCTACAACAAGACGGCCGAGAACCGGATCATCCTGTTCTGCGACGTGGAGCGCCCGCTGAAATGGCGCTGGGCCGAAGGCTTCAACCGCTGGTTCGGCCGCGTCGTCATGTCCGCGGCCAGTTCGCCCAACGACGGCGGCGACCAGACCGGCGCCATCAACAAGCTGACCCACGCGCACTGGGTGATCGACGAGAAGCGCAAGGCCTTCAAGACCTGGAACCGCAATGTCTACAAGGCCACCAAGTATGGCCTGATCATTTTGGTAGTCGCCGGATTCCTGGCGCTGTAGCAAAACAGGCCGCGAACATCGCGGCCTGTTTTCTTTGCGCGCCGGGTCAGCGCTTGATCGATTCCCAGCTCTTCATCAGGCGTTTGACCGACACCGGCATCGGGGTTCGCAGTTCCTGCGCGAACAGGGCCACGCGCAGTTCCTCCAACAGCCATCTGAATTCATCCAGCCGGGGATCCGGCGCCCCCTTCAGGGCCGAGCGCGCTCGTTGATACTGCGTCACCAGCGGCGCCATTTCCGCCACCAGTTTCGCATCGCGCGCCGGATCGGCGCGCAGCTTGTCGATGCGCGCCACCGCCGCCTTCAGATAGCGGGGGTAGTGCGAAAGCTGCGCGTACGGCGTATCGCGGATGAACCACTTGGGCATCAGCGCGCCCAACTGCTGCTGCAGATCGGCATAGGCGGCGGCGTGGGGCTTGGCCTGCGGCAGCTTGCGCTGGACGGCGGCGTACTCGGCAAGCACGGCTCCGGCCAGTCTTGCCACCTCCTGGGCCAGCAGGCCCAGCCTGCCCTTGCCTTCGGCGCGCCTGGCCTCGAACTGCTGTTCGTTCACGGGCCACGGCTCGGCCAGGCAAGCCTGCCCGAGCGCGCAGTCGATGATCTGGTCCCGCAGTTCCTCCTGCGTGCCCAGCGTCATGTACAGCATGCTGATCTTGGTCAGGTCCGCCAGGTTCTTTTCCAGGAATTTCACCTGCTCGCGCAGCCCCAGCCGGAACAGCTTGAGCAGGCCCGCGCGGTGAGCTTTGCGTGCCTCGTCCGGGTCGTCGAAGACGTCCAGGTCGCAGTGCGCGCCGCGGTCGACCAGCGCCGGATAGCCGATGACGGACTGGCCGCGCCGCTTGATCTCCATGATCTCCGGCAGGGGGCCGAAGGACCAGGAGGTGAGGTTTTCGTGCGCCAGCGCCTGGGCGACCTGCGTGTCGGTGGCCGCCAACTGCTGGAACGTGGCCTGGGCCTGCTTGCCGAATTCGGCCCGCAACTGCGCCAGGTTGCGCCCGGCGGCCAGCATGCGGCCATGTTCGTCGACCACGCGGAAGTTCATGAACAAGTGGGCCGGCAGGGTCTCCAGCTTGAAGTCCGCCACCGCGGGCCGCACCTGCACCTGATCCCACATGTCGGCAATGATCGCGTCCACCAGCCCCTGCTGGGGATCGGCCTGCCGTTCAAACCAGCGGTCATAGAAGCCCGCCGCATAATCCGGCAGCGGCACGCAATGGCGGCGCAGCTTCTGCGGCAGGGACTTCAGCAGCAGGTGCACCTTTTCCTTCAGCATGCCGGGGACGAGCCACTCGCAGCGCGCCGGATCGATCTGGTTCAGGGCGAACAGCGGCACCGCCAGGGTGACACCGTCGCGCGGGGACCCCGGCTCGAAGTGGTAGTCCAGGGCCATCGACACGCCCTGCCATTCGACCTTCTTGGGAAAGACGTCGGTCGTGACGCCGGCGGCCTCGTGGCGCATCAGTTCGTCGCGGGTCAGCATCAGCTTGGCGGCCGACGCCTTGTCCAGCCCGTTGACCCACTTTTCCAGCGACGCCGTCTGCGAGATATCGGCCGGCAACTGGCGGTCATAGAACGCGTGGATCAGCTCGTCGTCCACCAGGATGTCCGGGCGGCGCGTCTGATGCTCCAGCTTTTCGATGCCCGCGATCAGCTTGCGGTTATGCGCCACGAATGCCAGGCGCGTATCGATTTCGCCGGGCACCAGCGCCTGACGGATGAAGAGCTCCCGTGCCTGCGTGGGGTTCACGCGGCCGTAGTGGATACGCCGGCCCGTGTATATGGTCAGCCCGTAAAGCGTGGCCCGTTCATTGGCCACGACCTGCCCGGCCTTCTTTTCCCAGCGCGGGTCGGACCAGTTCTTGCGGATCAGGTGGGCGCCCACCTTTTCCAGCCAGACGGGGTCGATGCGCGCCACGCAGCGCGCATACAGACGCGTGGTCTCGACCAGTTCGGCGGCCATGATCCAGCGGCCGGCTTTCTTCACCAGGCGCGAGCCCGGGTGGATGTGGAAGCGGATCTCGCGGGCCCCTTGGTAATGCCCGCCCTCGTCGCTCTTGAAGCCGATATTGCCCAGCAGGCCGGACAGCAGGGCCAGATGCAATTGCTCGTACGTGGCTTCGATCTGGTTGACGCGCCAGCCCTGTTCGCCCACCAGCGCTGCAAGCTGCGTATGCACGTCATGCCACTCGCGCAGGCGGATCGGCGACAGGAAGTTCTGCCGCAGCAGGCCCACCAGCTTGCGCTGGGATGCCTTGTGCTGCACCTGCTCGCCGTACCAGCGCCACAGTTTCAGGAAGGAGATGAACTCCGACTTGTCGTCGGCGAACTTGGCGTGCGCCGCCTCGGCGGCTTCGCGCTCCTGCATGGGGCGGTCGCGCGCATCCTGCACCGACAGGGCCGAGGCGATGATCAGCATTTCGGCCAGGCACTGGTGCTCGCGTGCCGCCAGGATCATCCGGCCGATGCGCGGGT
>RCUK01000875.1_pt1 | contig 21952 bp, 22 predicted proteins | sample 2166381 | NCBI WGS metagenome assembly RCUK01 (sample SAMN09932809, study PRJNA488358) | compost metagenome | isolation source: compost soil in an enriched community | place: Germany: Experimental Botanical Garden | reverse complement strand
GTCCATTTCTTGGATTTACGTAGTGATACATATCTTTCATCGTTTCTGAGAAAGATTTTTTTGTATTTGAATGCAGGTTAGAAATTGCCACACGAGCTGCCAATTGAGCATAATCTGGATGCGCAATCGTCATAGAAGCTGCCGTTTCTGCTGCAAGATTATCCAATTCAGAAGTCGAAACCCCATCATACAATCCTTCGATAACTCTCATCGCTACCTTAACTGGATCTACGAGCTCATTCAAGCCGTAACACAATTTTTTGATTCTTTCTGTAATCTTATCAAACATTACGGGCTCTCTGTGGCCATCTCTTTTTACTACATACATAAGCTTACCTTTTATAGTTATTGAAAAAATGAAAGTAACTAGAGAACGGACTCCAGCACTTAAACATTGCGTGTTTTTAAATTATTTTTCGAGAATTACCAAATTCTCAATAGTTACTCGTTTCAAATTCGAAAACCGAATTTAAATGCGTCAAAAATTGCTATTGAATCTAAGACTTGGGGAAAGAGATTCAACCTTAAAATATTCTGTTAATCTTTTTTTTAGCGTCTCTTGAGGAACAGTCACTAAAAATATTTTTGTTGTCTAAAAATCTGCATCAAATGAAATTTTCTGAGCATCGCTGTCGTTGTTCATCACACCAGACTTTTGATACTCTGCAACACGTTTTTCAAAGAAATTAGTTTTTCCTTGAAGTGAAATCATGTCCATGAAATCGAATGGATTCGCTGAGCCGTATACGCGCTCGCAACCTAATTCTACCAATAATCTATCGGCAACGAACTCTAAATATTGTGTCATTAAAGTTGCGTTCATACCAATTAAACTTACCGGAAGAGATTCAGTAACAAACTGTCTTTCGATATCTAAGGCATCGACAATAATTTCTTTAATTCTTTCTTTTGGTACTTTGTTTACCAAATGATGATTATGCAAGTGAACTGCAAAATCACAATGTACGCCTTCGTCACGAGAAATCAACTCATTAGAGAAAGTTAAACCTGGCATTAAACCACGTTTTTTCAACCAATAAATTGAACAGAAGGCTCCTGAGAAAAAGATTCCTTCAACAGCAGCAAAAGCGATTAGCCTTTCAGCAAACGAATCTGACTCGATCCATTTTAAAGCCCATTCTGCTTTTTTACCAATTGCTGGGAATACTTCCAAAGCATTAAATAATTCTGCTTTTTCTGCTTCGTCTTTTACATAAGTGTCAATCAATAAAGAATACGTTTCACTATGAATGTTTTCCATCATAATCTGGAAACCATAGAAAAACTTCGCTTCAGCATATTGAACTTCATTTACAAAGTTCTCCGCTAGATTTTCATTCACGATTCCGTCAGAAGCAGCAAAGAATGCTAGAATATGTTTAATGAAATATCTTTCATCATCATTCAATTTATTATTCCAGTCTGTCAAATCTTGGTGTAGGTCAATTTCTTCTGCAGTCCAAAAACTTGCTTCCATCTTTTTATACCACTCCCAAATATCATGATGTTTAATCGGAAAAATAACGAAACGATTTTTATTTTCTTGTAATATTGGTTCGATTTGTGACATGACAGATTCTGTTAATTTTTTTATTGAATTTTTACACATTCAGTGCACTACAAAGATTGTCATTTCACGTCAAAAATAAAAGCCAAACTTATTCACAATCGGACGTAGTTTTTAACAAAGGCTAAAATTTGAAAAATTTTTCAGACAATAATTAATTTACTGCAAATGAATGATTTAATAGCTATTCCACTCTTCAAAAGCCCTGTAAAATATAGACTTTTTAGAATAAAATGCAAGAAATTTTAAATAGTTTTAAAAAGTTTTTTTTGAGTCAAAACTTTATTTTTTTGAGTCAAAACTTGTAGTCAAAAAGACCATCATTTCGATTGTAGATTTTTACGAATTTTTAAGCTCTTCAGCTACTTTTTCCAGCTCCAAATACCAATCTTCGCCAAAGCGTCTAATCAAGGCTTCTTTTACAAATTTATAAACTGGAACTTCTAATTCTTTTCCTAACGAACAAGCATCATCACAAATATCCCATTTATCATAATTGACCGCAGCAAATTCTGTGAAGTCTTTTACACGAATTGGATATAAATGACAAGAAACCGGTTTTTTCCAATCTACAATTCCTTCGTTATAAGCTTGCTCGATTCCGCAAAGCGCGGTTTTTCCGTCAAAAATTACGTAAGCACAATCTTTATTATCAATCAGCGGCGTTTCAAGATCACCATCTGTTCCTTTTACCCAAGTTCCTTGCGCTTCGATTGCTTCAATTCCTTCTTTTCTTAAAAAGGGTTTTACTTTAGGATAGATTTCTTCCAAAATTTTAGTTTCAGCCTCACTTAAAGGCGCGCCCGCATCTCCATCAACACAACAAGCCCCTTTACAAGCAGACAAGTTGCACACAAATTCTTTTTCCAGAATGTCTTCTGAAATAATAGTTTTACCTAACTGAAACATGATATTTAATACTGTAATTTATAAAGTGCAAAGATAGTCAAAGAAAAGAGATAATTTTTCATTCTTTTTTTCACGCAGATTTAGCAGATACAAGCAGATAAAAAAGATTTATTTTTTAGGCAAATTTTAAAAAACGATGAAAATGATTTATGCTATACATTAAACAATCTAGAAAAATTGAAAATCTGCTCAAATCCACTAAATCTGCGTGAAATTTTTTTATACTATCCAAAAAAAAACTTCAGAATTGTCTTTGATTTAGCAGTCTAAACCATATAATTGTTACAAATATCACTTTTTTAATTAATAAAACGTGTTTTTATAACAAAAATACATTGTGTCGAAAAAACACCTAACTTTATTAACTACTTTTGCAGCAGTTTTTTAACCCCTAAAAATCAAAGCGATATGTTAGAAATCGATTTTAAAGAAATCATTACCGTTAGTATGGTGCTTTTTGCCGTAATTGATATTGTTGGTTCAATTCCGATTATTGTGAATTTAAGAGCCAAGGTCGGACACATCGAATCTGAAAAAGCTTCTATTGTGGCAGGAGCCATTATGATCGTTTTTCTTTTTGTTGGAGAAGGTTTATTGAATTTGATTGGTATCGATGTTCATTCGTTTGCCGTTGCAGGATCGTTTGTTTTGTTCTTCTTGGCTTTAGAAATGATTTTAGGAATCAGAATCTACCGTGACGAAGAACCAGGATCTGCCTCTATTGTCCCTTTGGCTTTCCCGCTAATTGCTGGAGCAGGAACAATGACGACTTTATTATCGCTTCGATCTCAATTTCATACTATTAATATCATCATCGCGATTGTGCTAAATATCATCTTGGTTTACATCGTTTTGAAGTCTTCTAAAAAAATCGAAAATCTATTGGGAGAAAACGGACTTGGAGTGGTTCGCAAGACATTTGGAGTGATACTTTTAGCAATTGCTGTTAAATTATTCGCTGCTAATGTTAAAGGTTTGTTTGTCTAAAATTTATTTTTATAAATTTACCCCGTAAAATTTCTAAAATACAACTTTAAGGCATTTTTCCTTTAAAGTTCTACTTTATTATTTTAGGCATAAACAAAACAATCTTATGAAAATTTTCACTTCAATCTTAGTGCTTTTGGCAATAGCTTTAATCGTTTTTAATATTACGTTATTAGACTTTCAAAACCCTTTTCAAGGAGATAGTATGGTAGCTTTTATTGGAATCGCTGCTTCATTTTGCGCTGTTCTGATTCTTTTGATTTTTAGAATTTCAAAAAGAATTGAAGAAAAAATGAATGATAACAGATAATATGTTTGATGTTTTAATTATTGGCGGTGGAGTATCTGGCATGTCTTGTGCCCTAGTTTTAGGATCCGCAAAAAACAAAACTTTTGTTACTGATAAAAAAATCGGAATTTTTACCCACCAGAAAAATTCTTCTTTACAAGAGGCTATATTTTATAACGCTTACGGAATTACACCAGGAAAATTAGGTTCTGAACTATTAACTGAAAGCACGCAGGATTTAGCAACAACTTACCCACACATTACTCAAATTCCAAATGAAAAAGTAATGAAAATCGAGGGCAGTTATCCAGAACTTACTGTAGTAACCAATAAGAATTCATACAAAACAAAAAATATCGTAGTCGGAATTGGTTCTGCCAATACTTTTGACATTGAAGGCTTGATGCAATTTGTTGAACCACATAAAAAAGCACTTCCAGAAAAACAGCGCATTCAGCTTAAAAATGAAGACCATAAAGTTACCGACGGGATTTATGTAATTGGAACTTTGGCTGGCTGGAGAAGTCAATTGGCAATTGCTGCCGGAAGCGGCGCAGCCGTAGCAACAGATATTTTAACTTTATGGAATAACGGCGTACAGACTCACGTTCACGATAGCATTCGATAAAATTTACTATTTGAATTTTACTTTATTATAAGTTGGCAATCCTGGTAAAGGCATTGCCAATGTATCTGTACGCATTGAAAAAGATATTATCGCTTTCTTTTTTTCAACAAAAGAAAGAGTGTCTTTTATCTTTTCATATTTTCCCTCAATCTGATTTATTTTTAAAGCGACATATAATTTCTTTATAACCGAATCTATATTGTTCTTTTTCTGAAAATAATATTCATAATACTTTTCTTCGTTGTTAGAATAAACCACTTTTAGCCTAAACGTTGGAGAACTTTCCATACAGCCATCTTGTTTATACGAACTTATAAGAGCTTTGTTTTTATCAATTTCAGGTAAGGACTTCACCAAATCAGTTATTAATTTCGCATCAACCTTTGAATGAAAATAAAATTCCGTTTTGTTTGGAGAGAATTCACAGACATAAGTTTGATTCTCCCCATTTAAATTTATAATGGAATATAATTTTGGCTGAATATAAAATTTCCCTTTAAAAGATTCTGTAGGATATTTTAAATCCCAGTTATAACAGATAAGTTCAATACTTCTAATATCTTTCTGATTTGAAGAACATCCAAAACTAAAAAAGATTAAACCTATTAGAAGTTTTTTCATGTAATAGTAACTACTTTAATATTTCTATTTAACCGAAACGATCTCTGTTACTTTAATATGGTTTTCCTCCTCGGTTTTCCATTTTTCTCCTTTTACAGATACTACATCTCCAATTTTTAATTGTTTGTAATTCTGAGGTCCGCCTAGGTTCACAATACTGATTGTTGCAAAGTATACTTCTTTGGCGTCTGTTGTAATTTTGGCCGTGTAGCCATCTTTACCAGCTTCTATACCATCCACTTTTCCTGAAACTACAGCATTTGTATCATTTTTCATCGTTGCGCAAGAGATTACAAAAGTCATTAGAAATATAAGAATGCTTATTCTTTTTAAATTTTTCATATATTTTAGTTTAACCGCGAAGTTCGCGAGGATTTACGCAAGGTTCGCAAAGTTGTATTTTAAGTTAACATTAATTATTCAATCAAACTTTAAGCCAGTTGAACACAGCTTCCTGCTATAACTTTTAGATTTTTTCCCATTTTTTTCCAGACTCTTATGTATTTAAAAACTCCATTAATCGGAGTATTATCATAAGTTCCATTCAAAGCTACTGTAACAGTAACTACAGCCGAATCACCAATTATATTAACGATTTGATCTGAACCTTCCAAAGAATCAATTTTAATCTTTCCAGAACGGTATGTCTGCAAATCGAAATCTTTAGTAATGGTTTGTCCATCGGGCATATTAAACAATAAATCATCATGAAGAATGGTTTCCAAAGCCATAACATCCGATTTTTTAATGGCAGTTAGGAGTTCAATTTCTGCATTAACAACGGTTTCTATTTTCATGATATAAAGATTTGAAGTTATTTCTTCGGAGTCAGAATTGTTTTTATCATGGCATCTTCTTTTAAGATTACATCATAATAATACAATTCTCCATACAACTGTCGTGCAAATTCAGCAGTGATATGACGGTTTACCAGCGCTTTTGTTTTATCCAATTTCAAATCCAGACCCGTCATCAAGATATAATTCTTGAATTTTTTAAAATACACATCTGAACTTCTCATTTTAGTTAAAAATCCAGCAAAGCTATCTCCTGCAAAAGCATTTCTGTTTTTGTCTAATTCTTCAAAAACAAAATGACCGACAATTCCTGTTTGCAATAAATAGGCAACATTTTCATTTCCATGCTCTGCTTCCATCGGCACAAAAACATCAGGAACGATTCCGCCGCCGCCATAAACTATTTTCCCTTTCGGAGTTTTAAATTTTAAAGAATCGGCCACTTTTATGCTGTCTTTTGCATAAAGCTCCCCAGTAGCAATTCTTGCTTCAGATTCTTTAAAATATTCTTCGTTTCCTTTTTTATAAGGTTTCTGAATCGATCTTCCTGTTGGTGTATAATAACGTGCTACCGTCAATCTTACTGCAGATCCGTCGTTAAAATCCATTTCCCTTTGAACGAGACCTTTTCCAAAAGAACGGCGTCCAACAATAGTTCCTCGATCATTATCTTGGATTGCACCGGCTAAAATTTCGCTCGCAGAAGCACTATTTTCATTAATTAAAACATATACTTTTCCAGTTTCAAAACTTCCTGCTTTTGTTGCGTATGTTTTTTCGGTTGAGCCATTTTTACTTTTTGTAAAAACAATTAGCTGTTTATCTTTTAAAAATTCATCAGCGATTGCGATTGCTTCTTCCATATAACCGCCTCCATTATCACGAAGGTCAATTACGAGCGACTGAATTCCTTTTTGTTTTAATCTTGTTAAACCCGTTTTAAATTCATTAAAAGTAGTTTCGGCAAAACGGTTTATTTTGATATAACCAACATTATTTCCAACTAATAAAGAAGCATCAACGCTTTTAATTGGAATAATGTCTCGTTTTACTTTAAACTTGAGTTTCTTTTGTTCTGATTTTCTAAAAACGGTTAGTTCAATTTCTGAACCTTGAAGCCCTTTTAATTTGGAAAACAAACTGTCTGAAGGCAATTTTCTGCCATACAATTTGGTTTTTCCAGCAAACAAAATACGATCGCCTGATTTTAATCCCGCTTTTGCTGAAGGTCCATTTTCAACTGGTTTTATAATCGCAACCGAATCTTTATACATATAAAAATTGATTCCGATTCCTACAAAATCTCCTTTCATACTTTCGGCAACCTCAGCTTGTTCGCTTGGCGGAATATAAACCGAATGCGGATCTAATTTGGAAAGAATATTATCGACCGTAAGATTTACAATCGAATCGGTATTGACGCTATCAACATATTCTGTATTGATAAAATCAATTAGTTTATTCAATTTGGTTTTAGAGTAATTTTTAGCCAAAAGCTGGTCGCTTGCGGGAGCATTCATCAAGCTTCCGGCAATTGTTCCAAGAGCAAAAGTAGCTCCTATTACTATTGGCAAATATTTTGGATTAAATTTCATTACTCTTCTAAAACAGGAATGTGTTCTACTTCTACACCTGCTTTTATTAAAAATTGAATTCCTGAATCGTCACGATATCCATCTTTATACACCACTCTTTTTATTCCAGATTGATGTATTAATTTGCTGCATTCTTTGCAAGGCGAAAGGGTAATATATAACGTTGCACCTTCACAAGATTGCGTTGATCTTGCTACTTTCAGGATGGCATTTGCTTCGGCATGTAAAACATCCCAGCGTGTTAATCCGTCTTCGTCTTCGCAGCAATTTTCAAATCCAGACGGCGTACCGTTGTAACCGTCAGAAATAATCATTCTATCTTTTACGATAATAGCACCGACTTGTTTTCGTTTACAATAAGAAAGCTGGCTCCACTCTTTTGCAATTCGCAAATATGCTTTATCGTACTTATTCAGTTTCTTTACTTCCATTTAATTTATCTGTTCCAAATTGGACTTTCAATAATCATCGGAATTACAACTCCAATAATGAAAGCCGACATTACTAGTGCCCAGTCGCGTTTTGAAAAACGAAAAACCGTCTGCACTATATACGAAATTACCAGAACAACAAAAACCACTACAAGCTGAGCAGCTTCTATCCCTAAGGCAAACTCTCCCAAAGGTAACAATTTTGAGGTTGCAGAACCTCCTAATATTGTTTTGAAATAATTAGAAAAACCTAGCCCGTGAATAATTCCAAAGAATAAAGTTATGAAAAATACCAGATTTACGCCATCATTTTTTGAGGTCTTTCCAGCCGTAAACAAATGATAAAGAGCTGTTACCAGAATTGTAATCGGAATCAGGAATTCTACAACGTCTACTTTTATGGCAATAATGCCGTAAACAGAAAGAACCAAAGCCAAAGTATGGCCAATTGTAAAAAGAGAAACCAGTAAAAAAATTCTTTTCCAGTCTTTAAAAAGATACGGAACGGTTAAGGCGATTAAAAAAAGAACGTGATCGTAAGCATTGATATCTAAAACGTGTTTTAATCCTATTTGAAAATAAATCCAAAATTGTGACATAGGTGTAATGTAATTAAATAATTAGGGGTTGTAAACTTACGATTAATTTTCAAACTTAAATATTGAAGACGCCAAATCCTTCAATAAAGAAAAGTTAAATTTTATGAGAATTTTAAAATCGATAATTTAAAAATAAGGCTATATTTGTTTTACAAAAACTTTACAATTATGTCATTTTCAGAATTATTTGATAGCGAATTCAAGCAAAGAAACAAAGGACACTTTTCTGCTATCGTTCGTGTAGCTTTAGCTGATGGAGTTGTATATCCAGAAGAAAAAGCCTTTTTAGATAAACTTGCTTCTCGTTTAGAAATTACAGAATCGGAATATGAAGAAATTCTTAGCGATCCATTAAAATATCCGATCAATCCACCTTATTCATATGTTCAGCGTTTAGAGCGTTTATATGATTTAACAAGAATGGTTCATGTTGATCACCATCTTGAAGACAAACAAGAAGTGCTGTTGAAAAAAATAAGTGTTGCGCTAGGATTTACGCCAAGTAACGTAGATTATATCATTGCAAAAGCATTGTCATTAGTTGATAATAAAGTTGATGCAGATACTTTTATTTACGAAATGCAGCACATGCATAAATAATATTCAGTGTTCAGTTTTTAGTGTTCAGTTTTTATGCTGAAACTTGACTGCGAATGAAAATTAAAAAAGCAAAACCCGATAATTAATTTTATCGGGTTTTGTTTTTTTAGTCTTTTTATTTTGACTGCGTGATATTTATATTGTCAAAATAGTTTCCTGACTGTAATCCTATATTAAGAATCCTTTCTGCACCCGTTGTATTTTTACTCATCGTAATAATCAGCGTATTTCCATTTTTCTTTTCTACCTCAAAAACATCATTTTTAAAGATAAAATTTTCAGCAAGCAAGTTTACAGTTCCTTTATCAATTCTTACTTTGTCTAATGAAAAACCATTTACCCACCATCCTTTATACTCTGTAGTAATTGTAATGGTGCTGGACTCTGCAGTAAATGAAGCTTCTTTTTTAGAAAGTTTAATCTCATCTCCAGATGGTCCAAGTGGATAGTTTTTAATGTCATCGCCACTACAAGCAGCAAACAAAACTGAAAACATTCCGAACAAAATCATCAATACTTTTTTCTTCATAATAATTTACTTTTTGGTTTTTGATTAGTTTTAAGTCATTTACAAAAAAATTAATCCATAATTTCTCATAAACAATTGGTTCTTTTTAAAGATTGACAAAACTAAAAATGGTTGCGTCATTTTTTAATTATCTGAAAAATAAAACCCAACAGGTTTTAAAAACCTGTCGGGTTTACCGTTTATAGTCAAAAACAACTTGAAACCTTAAACTTGAAACAAAAAAACTTAATCTGCTTCAGCCATAAATTCCTCAGCCTTTTCTACCATATTATAGCTTCCGCAGAAGAAAGGTACTCTTTGGTGCAATTCGGTTGGCTGAATTTCCATAATTCTTCCGAAACCATCTGTTGCTTTTCCTCCTGCTTGTTCTGCCAAAAATGCCATCGGATTACATTCGTACAGCAAACGTAATTTTCCTTTCGGTGCTTTTGAACTTGTTGGATAAATATAAATGCCGCCTTTAATCATATTTCGATGAAAATCGGCTACTAAACTTCCGATATATCTTGAAGTATAAGGCCTGTCTCCTTCTTCACGCTGGCAGTATTTAATGTAATTTTTTACTCCCTGCGGAAAATGCACATAGTTTCCTTCGTTTACCGAATAGATATTTCCGTTTTCTGGAAATTTCATGTTTGGATGCGAAAGATAAAATGTCCCAATCGCTGGATTTAACGTAAAACCATTTACGCCATGTCCAGTTGTATAAACCAACATCGTCGAAGTTCCATAAATTACATAGCCTGCTGCAACTTGATTGATTCCCGGCTGTAAAAAATCCTCGCTAGTTACCGGAGTTCCTATTGGAGTTACTCTTCTGAAAACAGAAAAGATAGTTCCCACAGAAACATTTACATCAATGTTTGAAGATCCGTCAAGCGGATCCATTAAGATCACGTACTTATTATTATGACTGTTGTCGCTCCCCTGAACAGTAATAAAATCGTCGTTTTCTTCAGAAGCAATACCACAGACAATCTCACGGTTTATTAACGTCTGGATAAATACTTCGTTTGCATAGACATCTAATTTTTGCTGGTCTTCGCCTTGGATATTCTGTTCGCCTACCGCGCCCACAATATCCACTAAACCCGCTTGGTTTACTTTATGGTTGACAACTTTTGCTGCCAGCCTAATAGAGTTGATAATTCGCGAGAGTTCTCCCGACGAATACTGAAATGCTTTTTGGTTCTCAATAATAAACTCTCCCAGTGTTTTATTGCGTTCTTCCATTGCTATATCGTTATAGTTTTAATTTTAAGTCACAAATATCGCTTATTTTGTGAGAATGATTTAAAAATTATTTTGTTTATATGCTACTATTGTATATTTGCTAATAATCTGCAAAAAGCACTAGCTAAAATGAAGCTTTTTTAGATATTAAATAGTTAAAAATAGGAATATATGAATATTAGAAAAGGTAATCCTGAAGATATGAAATCGGTGTTAGGGCTTATTCAGGAGCTGGCTATATTCGAAAAAGAACCCGATGCAGTTGTCATTACAGAGGAAGATTTGATACGCGACGGTTTTGGTGAAAAACCATTATTTAATGTTTTTGTAGCGGAGATCGAAAACGAAGAAAAACGAAAAGAAATTGTTGGAATAGCATTGTATTACTATCGTTATTCTACCTGGAAAGGAAAGACAATTCATCTTGAAGATTTGATTGTAAAAGAAAAGATGCGAGGCACTGGTTTAGGTTCTGCACTTTATGCAGAAATCATGAAACAAGGAAAAAGAGACAATGTTAGAAGAGTAGAATGGAATGTTTTGGATTGGAATACTCCAGCTGTTAATTTTTACAAGAATTCTGGCGCGAGAATTCTTGATGGCTGGCAAGTTGTTCAAATGGATGAAACGGGAATTAATTCGTTCTTAGAAAAATTATAAAAAAATAGTTTGCCACTAATTCCACGAATTAACACGAATTAAATTTGTGGAAATTCGTGGAATTAGTGGCAGAAAAAAACAAAATACTAGGTTTCGGCTGAAATCTAAAATCTAAAAATCTATTAATTAAAAAATGAGAGTATTTAAATTTGGAGGAGCATCGGTAAAAGATGCAGATGGAATTAAAAACGTATACGACGTTTTACAAAAAGTAGGTTACGAAGACGTAATTCTTGTAGTTTCGGCTATGGGAAAAACAACAAATGCTCTTGAGGTAGTAATCAAGAATTACTTTGAAAAATCGACAGAATTAAACGCTTCTGTACAGGAAATTAAAAAATACCACAATCAGATCTTATTGGATTTGTTTGAAGATGAAAATCATGCAGTTTTTGCAGCTGTAAATGCCCAGTTTGACGAATTAGAATATTTCTTAGCTCATAATAAATCTCCAAATTACAACTTTGTTTACGATCAGGTTGTAAGTTTTGGTGAATTGATTTCGACTAATATCTTAAGCCATTATATGAATTTCAGAGGAATTCAGACACAATGGCTTGACGTTCGTAATTTCATTAAAACCAATGCCAACTACAGAGATGCAGAAGTTGATTGGGAAACTACGCAACAAAACATCAGTAAAAATGTTCCAAGAAAACAGCTAAATATTACACAAGGATTTTTAGGTGCTGACGAAAACAATTTTACTACAACTCTTGGCCGTGAAGGTTCTGATTATACTGCCGGAATTTTTGCTTACTGCTTAAATGCAGAAAGTGTAACAATCTGGAAAGACGTTCCTGGAGTTATGAATGCCGATCCGCGTTATTTTGAAAATGCAAGTTTGCTAAACCAAATTTCATATCGTGAAGCGATCGAATTGGCGTTTTACGGAGCAACTGTAATTCACCCAAAAACATTACAGCCATTACAGAAAAAAGAAATTCCATTGTACGTAAAATCATTTATCAATCCGTTATTAAAAGGAACTTGTGTTTCTAAAGGAGTTGATTTGGAACCGCAATATCCATGTTTTATCGTAAAAAGAGAACAGCTTTTAATTTCGCTTTCATCTATAGATTTCTCTTTCATTATGGAAGAAAACATCAGTGAGATTTTTGGTTTATTCCACGAATTTAAAATCAAAGTAAACTTGATTCAGAACTCTGCCATTAGTTTCTCTGTTTGCGTAGAAGATAAATTTGGAAATTTCCCAGAATTGAATGCGATTCTTTCTAAAAAATTCAAAGTAGAATACAGCGAAAATGTAACTCTATATACAATACGTCACTTTACAGAAGAAGCTGCTCAGACAGTTGAAGCTAACAAAGAAGTTTTATTGAAACAAGTTAGCCGTGAAACCATGCAGATTGTGACTAAAGAATTAATCTAATATTGCTTTATAAAAGGTAATTATTTAATTCAAAAATTATTGAAAAGGCTTCACTTAATTGGTGGAGCCTTTTTTATTTCGAAAGAATTTTCTCTATTTAATTTGTTTTTGATTATATTTACTTTTCTTTCTAAAGAACTTAAAATGAGCAAAAAAAGCTTTTTACTTGTTTTTATTATGCTTGGTTTGTTATACATCCTTGTATCTTTAAGTCCCTTGCTTGCAAAAGACATTAAAGACATTTCTTTTTCAGATTTTAGATTAGTAATTGGTCCGTTTTTATCTACAGTTGGAATTCTTATAACCTATACACAACTGAAAAGAAGAAAAAACGGATAAGTAATAACAATCTTTCTACCAATTCCAGATATGGGAAATCAAAAACCATCCGAAGAAGAAAAAAACAATTGGCATAACGATCCTAATAATTGGGTTTGGGGAATATTTTATTATAACCCTAAAGACAAAAGAATGTTTCCTCCAAAGAAAATTAAGGAATTAGGCTGGACGATTAATTTTGCAAATCCAAATTCGGTTTTTCTTTGTGTTGTGCTTATTCTTGTTTTAATGATTATAGCTGAAAGCGTCAAGTAATTTACCTCGCCCTATTATTCTCCGACTGCTCAACTTCTGATTTTTTATAAGTGGTCTTTTTTGAATCTCCGAAATTGTATGTTACAATTAATTTAAAATAATCGGTACTATACGTTCGGTGATAATAAATTTGAGTTTGTCCGACATTATAATCACCAGAAACCATAAACTTATGAAAGATGTCGTTTGCCGTAAAATTGAGTTTTAGTGCATCTTTAAAAAAGTTTTTCTCTATTCCTAAAGTCACAATCGAACGACCGTTTTCGCTTCCTAATCCGTAGCTTCTATCGCTTAAATACCAAGCCAAAAGCTGGAGTTTGAAAAATTTAGGAATCGTAAATGTATTATTAGTATATAAATAAATCTGAGGTTCTACCGGACTAAAGGCAAATTCATAATAATTGTCTACCGATTTCTGCCACGTAATGCTTGCTGTGTTAACAGAATTCCACCATTTGACATTGAAAGATCTAGAAAGCGAAGTGAAAAAAGTATGCCCTTTTTCTAGATTTAGTGCTCTTAAAATATAACTGTTTGGTGTATCTCCGCGCAAAGCCGCCGCAGAAATCGGATCTATTTTATAAGTATAGCCAACTTTAAAATCGAACTTTTTGTACATCGTCCCTATTTCAAAAGCGTGTGTTTTTTCTGGAAGAAGATTCGGATTTCCTTCAATCGTCGTAAATGGATCTTGATAAATTACATACGGATTTAAAGCTTGATATCTGGGTCTTGTAATTCTAGAAACATAGGAAAAATGCGCTTTCCAATCATCTGAAAGATCAAAATTTAAAAGTGCATTTGGGAAAAAATTACTGTACGATTTATCAAATTTCTGAATTCCGTTGGCATTTGTAAATAAATCATAACTTGTTTTCTCCGCTCTAACGCCAAGTGAAAAATTGACTTTTTCGTTCAATGTTCCGATATAATTAAAGTAAGCCGCGGCGATTTTTTCATTGTATTCAAAATCACTCGAAAGCTCATCATCCAATTCAAAATTTACATTATCATCTGCAATCAGAAAATCTGTTCCCGAGTTTATTGTGGCATGGCTAAACTTCGCTCCTGCTTCAAGTTTGTTTTTTTCATTTATTTTCTTCGAATAATCGGCTTGAACTGCAATTATATTGATTCGGCTATCCACATTATTCTTTAAAAATCTTTCGGAATCTGTTTCTTCGATCAAGCCATTTTCGTCAATAAAATCTCTTATAGTTTGATTGTAATTTGAAAATTGTGATCCAATAAATAGTGTCGAACCTTTACTGGTTGCCAAATTGTAATTCAAATTGATAAACTGATTTAACAAGACATCATTTCTGTCAACATCCGTGGCATAAAAACTCTTTCCCGAATTGTTGGTTATCGAGTTTCTGCTTTCTGTAATTCCGCCCAAATCATTCACATTTCCGCTATAAGCCAATGAAATATAATTATTTGGAGAAAAACTATACTGAAGTCCGAATCCGAAATTAGAATAATTATTAAATCTTCTTTTCCAGTCGGTTGTCAATTCAGATTTCATAAAATCATCAGGATCGGGGCGTGTTCGAGTCGTGTACAACAATTCGCGGTTTCTTCCTAACTGCAAACCGTAATTGGTTATAAAAGAGAATTTTCCTTTAGAATAATTAAAATCCAAAAGCGTATTATAAATTGTCCCACCAAATTTAGAAATCGTTACATGCTGATTGACAGTCCCCATTGTGCCACTTTCAATATTTTGTTTGGTTATAATATTGATTACTGCTTTTCCCTCGGCATCATATCTCGCAGAAGGATTGGAAATGACTTCGATTTTTTGAATTTGCGAAACCGGAATTGCCGCAAAACGTTCATAATTAATCAAAACTCCGTTGAGATAAATAATGGCTTCTCCTTTTCCGACCACGCTTATTTCTCCGTCAGCAACCACAACATTTGGCACTCTTCCAAGCAATTCACTCACCGAACTACTGGTTGCAAGAACAGTTCCGTTTACATTGACATCAATATTTCCGTTTGCGCCATATTTTAATAATGAAGGTTGGCTTTTTATAACCACTTCATTTAACTCATTGTGCTCTTTCTCTTTAATAATTACAGTATCTTGAGCAGACTTTAATAACTTTCCGAAGAGTACATCATCACTATAATAACTTTTATCCGCATTTTTTTTTATTCGTTGCGCTTTTATTTCTATTGATGAAAAAATCAGAAGAAAAACATAAAGGATAACCAATTTTAGGAATCTCATAAATTTTGACGATTAGCAGTTTGACTTTTATTTAAAACAAAAGTCATCTGAAAATCAATAAATGAGATTGCAAAAAGCGAAATCAGGAGTACGGATTTATAAATCAGTACTTCATTTTAGGACTGTACAGCTTGTATTTGGTAATTTAGTGGCGTTGTTCCTGTATGTTTTTTGAATGCTACGAAAAAAGTTGATTTGGAATTAAATCCAACATCGTAACCAATAGATTCTAAAGTCAATTTATCTGAAGAAGTAATAATTTTACAAGCTTCATTAATTCTGAATTCGTTTACATAACTGGTAAAATTCTTTCCTAAATTATTATTCAGAAACTGCGATAATTGATGGCTTGAGATATTAATTTCCTGAGACAGATCTTGAAGCGTTAAGTTCGGATTTTTATACAAACCCTTTTCGTGCATCGCATTTTCCAGTTTTTCAGACCAGATTATTGCTTCTGCCGAATCTATCTTTTTATTCGAAATCTTTCCGTTCAATAAAAACAAATCGTCTGTTTTTTTTCGGTACAAAAGAATAGAAATTCCCAAGTATAAAATAAACGAAAAAACAACCGCTCCACTTATATAAGTTGCGCCAGGAGCTCCCATAATGGATAGAAAATAAAATAGAAATAAGAGAAAATTACCCAAAAACAACATTCCGAACCACATTTCGGCAGGAGTCGCTTTTTCTTTTCGGCTGAGGATTTTTTTCAAAACGCTACGAAGTTCAAAACCAGCAAAAACAATATAAGCAAACCATTGAAAGTAAATGATTCTTATGAAAAATCCTCCCCAAAATTTCGGATATACTTCGTACGGATATAAAATACCGACAGCAACAATTAAAGTGGCCCAAAATGCCAATATAAATTTCCATGATTTCGGCATTAGCTGCACTTCTTCGACTGCCGATTTGATAAAATAATACAAAAAAGGCCCGATAAAGAAACAAGCCGTAAGCCCAAACTGCAAGTACATTTTTGGAAGTTCAGGATGAAAATAAACAAATACAGATTTTCCAATTCGGATACTCAGAGCAAACAAAAGCGCACCCAGAAAATAATTCGTCAGGTATTTTTTCTTGGTAAAAAAGAAGAAATAAATTCCCAGAATAATTCCGTTGAAAGCTCCCAAAGCACTAAAAAAGAATAAAAGTTCTTTGCTAGTATCCATAATTTAAGTTTGTTATATTTTTTAACAAAGCTAAAAAAAGATTGTCTTCACGTGAGATTTTTTCTGCAATTATTTTTTGTTCTTCATTTTAAAAAATCAAAGAACTATTTCATTTTTCAATAAATAAAAGCCTCGTAATTTCTTGATTATAAATACTACTTTTGGCTTTTTAGAGTTAAAGTATTTATGTTGAAAAAATTACTGTTTTTGACGGTTTTCTTCTGGTTTTCTGCCCTTCAGGCTCAGGAAACTGAATCGCTGTACAAAACCAAAAAAGTAATCGTTTCAAAAGACACCATTCACCTAGAAAAATTCTCCATTAACTCTGGATTTTTTGAAATTCTGAATACTAAAAATGAGCCAATCGATTCTACTTCTTATAGAGTTGATTTTCAAAAAGGATATTTACTTTTAAATGAAAATTTCCAATCGGTTTCAGATACTTTAATTGTCAATTATCTTAACTATCCAGATCTCTTAACCAAAGAATACAGTCTTTACAAATCGGATCAGATTGTAAGCGGTGATGTTGGAACAGACAAATTATACCGAATAGACAATAATTCAAACGCAAAAAAAGTAACACCATTTGACGGTCTGGAAACTTCGGGAAGCATTACCCGAGGCGTTACGGTTGGTAATAATCAAAGTACGGTTTTAAACTCCAATTTAGATTTACAGATTACAGGAAAACTTTCAGACAAAGTAAGTTTAAGAGCTTCGCTTCAGGACAATAATATTCCGCTGCAAGATGGCGGTTATTCTCAGAAACTTGATCAGTTTGATAATATTTTCATCGAACTTTTTAGCGATGACTGGAACATTCGCGCCGGCGATGTATTTTTAGAAAATAGAAAAACTCAATTTTTGGGTTTTAATAAAAAGGTTCAAGGACTTTCTGCCAACTTTGATTTTGATACCGAAAAAAGCAAAACCAATGTTTTTGCTTCGGTTGCTTTTGTAAAAGGCCAATATGCCAAAAGTACTTTTACAGGTCAGGAAGGAAATCAAGGTCCGTACAAACTAAAAGGCCAGAATGGCGAATTGTATGTTCTCGTGATTTCGGGTTCAGAGCGTGTTTATGTAAATGGGGTTTTATTAAAAAGAGGCGAAAACAACGATTATGTGATTGATTACAATGCGGGAGAAATTGTCTTCACTTCGCTTTTTACTATTACTTCAGAAATGCGTATTAATGTGGAATATCAATATTCTGAACGAAATTACAATCGTCTTGTAACTTACGCAGGCGCAACACACGAAAACAAAAACTGGAGTTTTGGCGGCTATTTGTATTCTGAAAATGATATGAAAAATCAGCCATTACAGCAAAATCTTTCTCCAGAACAAGTTCAGATTTTAAGTCAGGCGGGTGACGATATTAATTTAATGAAAGCGCCTTCTGCTTACGAAGACACTTATGCCGAGAATAAAATTTTGTACAAAAAAACGCTGATCAATTCGGTCGAAGTTTATGAGTATTCGAATAATTCTTCCGATGTTTTGTACAATGTAAGATTTAGTCAAGTTGGCGCAAATGCCGGAAATTATATCATTCAAAACAATAATTCTGTCGAACGAATTTATCAATATGTAGAACCAGTTAACGGAATTCTGCAAGGAAACTACGAACCAATTGTTCAGCTTGTCGCGCCAATGAAACTTCAGGTGGCCACTTTTTTAGGAAAATACAATCCGAATGAGAAAACTTTAGTCGACTTTGAATTGGCTGTCAGTAATAATGACCAGAATTTATTTTCTGGAATTGATGATGCTAATAATGAAGGAGTAGCTCTTAAAACCAATCTTAAAAAACGTCTTTTTTCGAGAAGCTGGAATTTAGATGCTTTTGCAGATTATCAATATGTACAGCAGAATTTTAAATCGGTCGAACGTTTGTATAATATCGAATTTAATCGTGATTGGAATTTAACGGGAACACTTTATGGCAATCAGAGTCTTTTGGTTACGGGTCTGAATTTTGATTTATTTTCGAAAAAAGAAACTTCAAATATTGGTTTGCTAACGTATCAATTCGAGAAATTAGATTATAGCGAAAGCTACTCTGGAGCAAGACATACAACAAACGCTTTATTCAAATTAAAAAATTGGACGATCGAAAACAACGGAAGTTTCCTGAATTCTGACGCCACGGCTTCAACTTCCAAATTTATTAGAAACCAAACCAGAACCAAATATCATTTTGGAAAAAACTGGGTTGGAGGAACTATACAATTGGAAGACAATCAAGAGAAAGATAAAGTAACCAATCAGTTTTCGGCTTTAAGCCAAAGATTTTCAGAATATGGCATATTTACAGGACGAGGAGACAGCACTAAAGTTTTTGTTGAAGTTGGTTTTCTGCAAAGACGCAACGATAGTTTACAAAACGGATTATTACAGCATGTCAATAATTCGCAGACGTATTATTTAAAATCAAAACTGATTCAGAACAAAACAACCGATTTGGCAGTTTATGCGAGTTACAGAAATTTAGATTTTACGGATAAATCAAGACAGAATGAACCTTCTTTAAATTCAAGAATTCTGTACAACGACCGTTTTTTTAATCAGCTCATGCAAATTGGAACGGCTTACGAAACCAGTTCTGGAACTATTGCACAGCAAGAATTTACATATGTAGAAGTGCCGACAGGTCAAGGTGTTTATACTTGGAATGATTATAACGGCAACGGAATTCAGGAATTGGAAGAGTTTGAAGTTGCGGTTTACCAAGATCAGGCGCGATATGTGAGAGTCTTTTTGCCGAATCAGATTTATATAAAAACTAATCAGAATAAGTTTTCACAATCTTTAACTCTGAATCCGTTGCAATGGCAGAATGAAAAAGGATTTAAAAAAGTATTGTCTTATTTCTATAATCAGACTTCTTTTATAATGGATCGAAAGATAAAAAGTGAAGGCGAAAAACTAGAACTGAATCCGTTTGATTCCTCAGAAGAAAATATTTTGGGATTGAATTCGAGTTTCAGAAACAGTTTGTTTTATAATCGAGGCAAACAAAAACATTCGGTTACGTATTCTTATCTTATAAATAAAGGAAAAAGTCTGCTTTCTGTTGGATCGCAGCATGTGCAGAATTATTCGCATCAAATTCAGTACACCCATTTACACCAAAATAGCTGGCTGTTTAACTTCTTCACCAAAACCATAAAAACCGATTTGGTTTCAAAAGATTTTGCGGAGAAAAATTATGATATTCAAGGCTGGCAGCTGGCACCAAAAGTCAGTTATTTATTCTCAAAAAACACCAAATTGGATTTCTTTTATGAGCTTCAAAACAAAAAAAACCAAATTGGAAATCTCGAAACTTTAGACCAAAACAGAATCGGAACTTCTTTTTCTTATGCGGGCGAAAAGAAAGTTACGGTTAATGGAGAATTTTCTTTTTATGAAAATAAATTTAATGGGAATGAATTCTCTTCAGTAGGTTTTCAGATGTTGGAAGGGCTTCAGGCAGGATCAAACTTGGTTTGGAAACTGCTTCTGCAAAAGAACATTACCTCTTTTTTGGATATCAATTTAAACTATCAAGGAAGAAAAAGTGAAACTGGAAATACGATTCATACAGGAAATGTACAGCTTCGTGCATATTTTTAATGTACTGCGAAAAAGATGACAATAAATTGTTTAATTTTAATTGAAATTTAAACTTTTAGCCTTATGAAAAAATTAGCATTGTTCTGTTTAATGGTTGTTTTCTCTTCTAATTTTTATGCTCAGGAAACAACTGTAAAGACTACAAAAAGTACAACAGAAGCTTCGGCAAAAAAAGCGAAAGCAACTGCAGACAAAGCTTCGGCTGACGCAAAAAAAGAAGCTACAAAATCTAAAAAAGCCGCTGATGATGCAAAAGCTGCTTCTACAAAAGCCAAAAAAGAATCTGCTGACGCAGCAAAAAACACCGCCGATAAACAAGCTACTAAAGCTAAAGCTGATGCAAAAAAAGCTACTGTAGCATCTGATAAAGCTAAAACTACTGCTGATAAAGCAAAAAGCTCTGCAGACAAAACTAAAGCCGATGCCAAGAAAACGACCGCAAAAGCTGACGCTACTAAAAAAGAAGCCACTGCTGCTAAAAAATCGGCTACTAAAACTTTAAAAGAAACTAACGAAAAAGCGCCGTCTGTTCCAGATAAAGTAACTGGCGAATACAATGGCAAAAAAGTATATACAGGCCCAAGAGGCGGTAAATACTACATTAACAAAAATGGTAATAAAACGTATATTCAGGATTAAACTGAAGTTCTGAGGGACTAAGGTTCTGAGGCGCTAAGGTTTATATACGAGACTTTGAAGAAGCTGTCCAAAAGGACAGCTTCTTTTTTTTGTAAGCTTCGGAGAAGCTAAATATTTATAGAAATTTCAATTCCCAGAGATTAAAAAGCTCCAGCGGTGCGACATGTTTTTTTATAATATATGTCGCTCCGCTGGAGCTTTTTGTCTTTGCGCAATTGGATTTTCTATAAATATCTCGCTCCGCTGGAGCTTCTTAATATGCTTGTGAATCTTTTTTATTTAAATCAATAAATCTTAGAACCTTAGTACCTCAGCATCTTAGAACCTTAAGTTAATAATTTAGTAATACCCTCGAAATAACATAGAAAACATATTTTTCTATCTTCGTTTTTAAAACGTGTTAAAAATGAGCATTGATTATTCTGCGAATAAAACTATTTTAGTAGCTCCATTAAATTGGGGACTTGGACATGCCACTCGATGCATTCCTATTATCAAAGCACTTCAAGAGAATAATTATATTCCGATTATCGCCTCCGATGGCGTCGCGCTGGCTCTATTACGAAAAGAATTTCCTTATATACAAACTTTAGAATTGCCTTCTTATCATATTGAATATGCAAAGAATGGCAAAAACTTTAAATGGAAGCTGATCAAGAATCTTCCAAAGATGATTACTGCTATTTTGGATGAGAAAAAAATGGTGAATCATTGGATTAAAAAACACGGCATTGACGGTATAATTTCGGACAATAGATTAGGAGTTATCAGTAAAAAAGTACCTTCTGTTTTTATGACGCATCAATTGAATGTAATGACCGGAAACACTACTTGGTTTACGAGTAA
>RCUK01000874.1_pt1 | contig 22034 bp, 12 predicted proteins | sample 2166381 | NCBI WGS metagenome assembly RCUK01 (sample SAMN09932809, study PRJNA488358) | compost metagenome | isolation source: compost soil in an enriched community | place: Germany: Experimental Botanical Garden | reverse complement strand
ATTTTTGGTAGAATTTTTTCCAATAACTTTTTTCTGAAGCTTGTTCTCTTTTGTCTGGTTTTGAAGCATTACAAATACGGAATTCAAATTTGGTATCACTTGAAAATTGAATTAGGTTATTTAATACGTATTTATAGTTTTGGATAGAATCTGGTTTTATCTTTTCTCCATTTTTTTTGAGCCTTTTTCCTGTTTCAGTTTCTCTTATAAATTGCTTGAATAAAGGGATAATTGGATTCGTTTTTTTCATGTATCTCTCTTTTTTGTAATGTAATAAAAAACACGAAATTCTCGCTCATTTTCTTTAAAATATTGGTGAATTGAAGTATACTAGAAAATAACAAATAGGCAGAAATATTATAATTTTCAGTGTTAGATGTTTGTAAGATGTTATTCCAAATAAATACCAAAGCTATTAAAAAACTACAACTTTAGGGTTGTAGTTTTTTAATATATATCGTCCTAGAAAAAGTTTATATATTATATAATACAATTACATATCCATCTTTTCCACTCATTTTGTATAAACTTTGATACCATTCATGCAGCAATTTACATTTACCTTTGAACTTTTTTGGTTCCAAAATCATTTCTGGATATAGTTTGTTATCTATCTCAATTAAATTTTCTTCAAAAAAATCATTTTTTATAAAAAGATCAATTGTCTTATTTTTAAATTCTATAAAGTTTCCATTATCATAATATGACAATATAAAATCTTTACCTTTTTCTGATAAAACTCCTTTATTAAATTCAATTAAAGGGGCGTCAACAAACCAAGAATCATGAATATTGCTGTGCAAATATTTTTTTTTAAAAAGTAAAAATTTCAATTGATTTTTATCAAAATCTTCCAACTCCTTATTTTTAAATTTATCTAATAAATCCTCAGCATGTTTATGACTTAGTTTTAATACATCTAAAGAATTGTCCTGTTCATTGCTAAAAAGAATCTCAAAAAAATCTTCTTTAATCGAATTGTTATAACTTAGGTCTAAATCTTTTTTTAATTCTGAAATTAACCTATCATCTGAATTATTTTCATCAATTTTTTTAAATAGTAAAGTTATTTCATCATTTTTACTATTTACTATGTTTTTATCCAAAACTAAAAACATAGGCAAACCTAATTCTTTTTCTAAATTCTTACAATCCATACTTTTATTATTATCTGAACAAGCAAAAAAAGATACAATTATGCACAATAGTATGCATTTTTTTGCATAAAAATTAATCTGTAACATCTTTCGAATTTTTTATATCTCTGATTATATCGCCTGCTGCATCATTAGCCCTCTGATGCAAATCATTAATTAGCCATATACCTCCTTTATCATCATCTTGTAATGTATTATACAAATCTTCTAGGACTCCACGTCTTTCTTTTGAAACACCATTAATAACATTTAAATAAGCTTGTCTGTCTAAAACTAAGATACTTACATCACCTCCAGCTCTGTTTTTTATAGCTTGCTCAAATCCTTTTTTTATCCCGTAATAGTTAGCATTAATATTTTTTGGGTTAAAAGTCTTTATTTCAAATTTTATATTACCAATATTTTGAATTTCTATATCATTACCGTCCCAAGGGAAACTTACTTCATCACCATCAAAATCATATAGATTAATTTCAAATGGTCTAAATTGTCCTTTCTTTTTATCATAGTTATTCATATTTTTAACGGTGGCAACATTAATCATAAAGTCCCAAGTTCCGTCATCACTTCCACTAGTTTGATCAGGATTAAAACCACCGGTAAAAACATAACTACCGCCAAATCGTGCAAAATTAGCATCAATTATACTTGCTGCAATTCCTTCTCCTGTTGCTCCTTTTAATGACCTCCAATAATTATTATGTCCTTTTGCATGGTTCCACCAGTGTACGGCTCTTGCATTCCTGCTTGCAGAAACGGCTTCAAATATATGTCCACTATTTGCTTTTATAATTTTACTAACAGAGTTAAGATTATTTGTTGTTGTTTTAACAACTTCTAATCCTTCAAACTCTAGTCCATCAATTACTCTATTTTCACTGAATGCATATGGCGAATTCCATGGAAATTCTGACTCAAGGGGATCAGTAGCAAAAAACCTACCAATCCTAGGATCATGCATCCTGAACGTATAGTTGAGTGAATTCCCTTCTCCACCTCTAATTTCATCGTCTTTCTCTTGTCCTTGGAACCCATAACGGTAATCATCAGCAGACTTATGTCTGTTTGGCACCAGCATTCCGAAAGGATAGTAATCTAATCACTTTAAAACCCTTTAAATATAAGAACTTTTTATTTTTTATTATTATTCTAAAAATACGTTTTAAGGCACTTTTTTACGTTTCAAAGTTAAGAAAATGATTGTTATATCGTGCATTTTTAATTATGAATATGAATCTAATATGACTTATTTTTTATCTAAAATAAAATGATAAAAGTTAATAGAGAAGTAAAAATGTAAAATGTATAATTCTGTAAATTTTATTTTAAAAACATTTTATTTTAGAAGTTTTTTTGTGTTAAAATAAATTACATTTGAGGTGTATAACCCCAAAACAAACTACATGAAAAAAACGCTTTTAGCTTTACTGTTAACAACAATCAATTTATCGGCTCAAACTGTTTTGTTGGACGAAAAAATTGATAAAGAAAATTCACCTGGATTTTTTCAATACCTTCCAATTTCAAAAAAAATAGTTTTTTGTGTTACATCAAAGTCAAAGGGAAATTCGGCCTTTACTTTAGATGCCAATGGAAAAAAAACATTTCTTTATGAAAATGATACAAGGAGATATTCCAATTTTTCAAGAACCGAAAAATCATACCTGACTAGTGATCCTAAAGATCAAGGATGGACACCAGATTACAATTTGATTTTAGACAATAAGGAACAATTGGTTACAAAAGATAAATTTAAAGATCTCAACTTTAAGTATTTTGGAGTCTATAATACAAACAATATTTATGATGCTTCTGGTTACGTAAATAGTTTATATGGCTCTTTTAATGATCTTTATATTTTAGGCTTTACAAATGCCGAAAACAGCTGGCGTATCAAGAGCCTAGAAAAGGATGATATTTATTTAGAGGTCATTGAGATTAAAAGTAATACTAAAAAGAGAGTACAATTAGAGAAACCTGATTTTACGTTATTAAAAGGAGATCAATTTGCTAAAGCTTATTATGATGCAAGTTTTGCATGCAAATTAAATAATAATGAAAATTTCGATTTGATTACCAAATCGCTTTCAGCAGACAGACAGAGAACAATTTTATATAAAGCTACTTACGATTTTGAAGGTAAAAAAATAAAAACACAACCTTTTATTCTTCAATTAAACAATAAATATTTTATAACATCCACAAATGGTGGTGGTGAAAAGTACGACACATCTACTCAAAGTATGCAGAGCACACGTTTTATGAATAATTCTTATGCGTTAGACGTTTTATCAATCAATAATTACTATGAAGATCGCGAAAATGGGGATATGTACATTTATGGACTTTTTAGTGATCAAGATCCAAACAAAGTTAAAGGAAAATCTTCTCCAAAAGGATTTTACGTTTTTAAATTTGATAAAAATGGAAATAAACTATGGGAATCTATTAACAACATAGATAGTAAAGAATATTTCGAAAAGGTTCGCTTTAGCTCTGACTTTCAGGTAAATTTAGTAGAATACAATAAAGATCTTATTTTTTCTGCATCTGTGAATTCTTTTACAGAATTTACAAATGCTGCAATAATCGATAAGAAGTCTGGTTCTGTACTTAAAAGCAGTTTTATTGAATATAATAATAATTTTAGCCATGGTAAATATTCTTACTTTATTAGTCAAACCTATGATTGTAAAGAATTGAAAAACAAAACCTTTTCTCAAGTAGGTTTTGCTGCCGTAAGTATAAATCCAAAAGTAATGGAATACTTAAAAAGCGTTCCAGAAAAAGGAAATAGATTGTATTTTGAAACGCTCTATTCTGACGAAGGAGTTTGGCTGGTCGAAACAGATAATAAGAAGTATTATAAAGTGCTTTTATTTAAGGAATAAATTTATATTTATTGTAAATCAAGGATCGGAAGAAATTTTGATCCTTTTTTATCATATCTTTTTATTGTTATAATATTTCATTGATGATAGTAAAAAAAGGAAGCGTCGTTTAATATAAAAGCGTTGCGTTTCTGATATTGCGATTTTAGATGGTTTTATAAAAATTAAAGGTAAGAAGTCCAAATTCGTAAAAGAATTTATGATGATTATTTTATGGAGGCTACAATCTTAATGTTTAGAAAAAAAAGGTGCCAATTCTTAATTTATGATTCATGTCATTTTTAAGACTGATGCAAATCTTTTTTTTTTTACTGTATTCTTTATCCAATTTTGCTTGCATATAAGAAGCGTATTCCACGCATTATCAAATTGGTATTCACATAATAAGAGCCTCATAAAAAAGAATAATGATATTTTAAGAAATCAGATAAAGGAGGCCTTAAATTGGGTGCCTCTGCTTCATACTGCAGAATTAGATGTGCATGTAAATGAGGGCGCAGTTGACTTACAAGGTACATAGTCCTAATTTATACTTTATGCAAAGAGAATTTAGTTTTATGATGAAGGTCATTTTTGCGCGTTGGTTTATTGATGAAATTTGCATTCCAGTTGGGTTATGCTGATTTTAAAATTCTCATATTGAATGTTTTAATCTAGAATTAGAGCACGCGTGTGACTCCTTAAAACAAGATTGCCTGAAGGAGGAATTGATGCTGGAAAATGCATTAAACAAGCTAAGATGATGTTAAAGAAGACTGAACGAAAATATTTGGCAGTAGTCGTTTCATGTCTTTTTTAAAGTATTCAATCAAAAGTAGCTTCATTTGTTATTTTTTCTTCTATAAGAGAGTAAGGCTTTTGTGATGGCGAGCTCTTTATTTGTTGTTTGCTTTAAACAATTGTTTTAACTTTCATCTTGGCCTTTGTTTTTAATATAATCATTTGGTGTAATTCCATATATTTTTTTGAATTCCCGACTAAAGTATTTCGCATCATTGAAACCGACATCCAAAGCCACCGAAAGTATGGAAGTTTCCCCTTTTTGAAATAAATCTACAGCATGTTTTAATCGTTGGTTTTTGATAAAATCAGTCAAAGACAAGTTGGTAAGTGCGCTAAACTTCTTGTACAAGACCGATTTGCTCATGCCAATTTCAGAAGTTATAAAGCTTAGATCTAGATCTGGGTTGGCAATATTTTCCTCAATAATTTTTTGCAGTTTTTGTAAAAGCATTTCATCTGGTGATGATCCTGTCGATGTAATTATTGGCAGTTTTAGCAGTTGTTCGCTGTATTTTTTTTGTAATGCAGCTCTTAATGTAAGTAGATTATGAATGTTAAGCTGTAATATCTGTTCGCTAAAGGGTTTTGTTATATACGCATCGGCACCATGCTGCAAACCATGTATTTGATGTATAGGTGCAGATTTTGCCGTGAGCATGATTACAGGTATGTGTGAAGTTCTTATGTCGGTTTTTAGTTTTTTACAAAGTTCGAGACCATCCATAACAGGCATCATGACATCGCTTATAATTAAATCTGGAAAAACATGAATAGCTGTTTTCCAGCCTTCCAGTCCGTTTTCGCTCACATGCACTTGATATTGATATTCTAGTGATTGCCTGATAAAGTCTCTTACTTCATCATTATCCTCAACAATTAAAATAGTCGCTGTTTTATTTTTGCGCTCAACAATTGGGCTATCAATGAAGTTTTCTGAGCTATAGTCAACAATTTCGTCATAAACGATATTTTCTATTTTTGGAGCGATTGTAAGATCGCTTTCGCTCAGATGGCTTTTGCCAAGATGCAATTGTACCTTAAAAGTAGTTTTTCCGTTTTGGTCTCCCGTTGCAGGCGTGCTTTTTACACTGATATTTCCTTTATGGAGTTCTATTAGACTTTTTGAAAGTGCAAGACCTATACCTGTTCCAAAACTCTGTCCTGCCTGATAAAAGTTTTTAAAAATAAAATCAATACTCTCGGCACCAATACCTTTACCGTTATCCGTAACCTTAATATTTACTTTACGCTTTTTTAAGTTGATTTCCAGTGAGATGCTACCATTGTTTTGGGTAAACTTAAACGCATTGGACAATAAATTAAAAAACACTTTTTCCATTTGATCTTTGTCAAAATAAACCAAAATTTGAGGATCACTTGTTTTAAAAGTATATTGAATATTTTTTGCTTCGGCTAGGGTTTGAAAATTGTCAAAAATTTCTTTTAGCGAACTGACAATGTCCTCTTCAAAAAAATACAGGCGCAAATTACCCGAATCTGCTTTTCTAAAATCTAATAATTCGTTTACCAATCTATATAGTCGCTCGGTATTATTTTTAATGCTGACAGCAAATTTATTGGCTTGTGTATTTTCTGCTGTTAACTGTTCCAATTTTTCGATAGGGCCCAAAATCAGTGTCAATGGTGTCCTGATTTCGTGAGATACGTTTGTGAAAAAATCCAGTTTCATTTTTTCAAAATGAAGTTCTTGTCTAAGTTCTGTTCTCGCTTTAAGAAATTTCAGAATATAATAGGTAATTGCAAAAGCAGTAATTGCATATATTAGATACGCCCACCAAGTTCTCCAGATAGGCGGAAGGACAACAATTTTGATTTGCTTTGGATTCTCGTTCCAAATACCGTCATTATTTGTTGCTTTGACTAAAAATTGATAGTTACCCGCTGGCAAATTAGTATAAGTTGCTGACGGAATTTCTACATAATTCCATTTTTTTTCAAAACCTTCAAGAATGTATGCATATTTATTTTTGTTCGATTTAATAAAATTTAATGCCGAAAACTCAATTGTAAAAATGTTTTGTTCGTGTTCGAAAGTTACGGCATTGCTAGAATTAAGATCTTGCTTCAGAATGCCGCTTCCATCGTTAATGGCAACTGGAATATTGAATAATTTTAGGTTAGATAATATAACATTTGGCGGAATAATGTTTTTTTCGATATCCTTAGGATTGAAGCTTACCAAGCCATTGTAAGTGCCAAAAAACATTCTTCCCTTACTGTTGTTTAAGGACGAATTAGTGTTAAATTGAATATCAGGTAGTCCGTCAAGTATATTAAAAGTTCTGAAAAAATTCAATTGGCGGTTGTATTTCACCAAACCGTTGTCTGTACTTATCCATAAGTTGGTTTCACTATCTTCGGTAATAGCCAGTATATTATCGCTTGGCAGACCATCTTTAATTCTATAAGTTTTAAAAGTATTGTTTTTTAAGTCAAGCAATGCGAGTCCGTTGTGATATGTTCCTACCCAAATATTACCTTTCTTATCCTGATGAAAACAGTTAATGTCATAGGTAAATTTTTTGTTTTCGCTATCTCTGAAATTTTTATGCTGCAATTTTGAGTTTTGATAAACATGAATTCCGATAGGTGTGCCTATCCAAACTATGCCATTTTTATCTTCAAACAATGCATTAATTGATTTCTCTAAAAATGTTTTTCCTTTTGTAGGGAAAAAATGGAACTTTTGTTGCGCAATATCATAAATATTTAAGCCTAAATCCGTTCCGATAATCAATTTATTTTGTTTGCTTACAATTAGGCAGTTCACATTGTCAGAAGCGATACTATTATGGCTATTGACTTTTCGTTTAAAAACAGTAAAACTTGAAGTTTTAGGGTCAAACAGGTTTAGGCCTCCTAAACCCGTTCCAATCCATATGTTTTGGTCTTTATCTATAGCAATGCCTTTAACTAGATTAGAACTTAAGCTGTTTTTGTCGGTAATACTGTTTTTGTATGAACGAAATTTTTGATTGCTTATGTCAAAATAATTAAGGCCTCCGGCTTCAGTACCAATCCATAAATTCTGATTGCTGTCTTCAACAATAGCACTAATGATATTGCTGCTGAGGCTGTTACTGATAGTGTTGTTCTGGTAAACGGTAAAGGGAGTATTTACAGAATAAACGACATTGGCTCCTCCAAAATAGGTGCCTATCCAAACTGAACCATTTTTATCCTGAAAAATATCGTAAATCGAGTTTTGGCTTAAGCTTTTTGGGTTTGTGGTGTCGTGCTGGTAATTGGTAAATTGATGCGTAAAGGTGTTTAAAATTGATAATCCTTCTTGAGTGCCAATCCAAAGTTCTCCATTTTTATGGCATAGAATTTTACGAATATTATTGTTTACCAAAGAATTTTTATCATTGTTGTTTTTTATGAAGTGTATTAGCTTCGGTACTTTTTTATCAAAATGATAAAGTCCGCTTTTCTTGGTACCAATCCAGTATTTTAAGTTTTTATCCTGTATAATGCTAGTGATGAGGTCAGTGTTATCAAAACTTTTGAACTGATCTCTAAAATGCCTTTTTGAGATCAATTTTGTACCCGCAAAATACAATTCAAACAAGCCTGCTGATGTTCCGACCCAAATATGATGTTCGTTATCTTCAAAAAATTCTGAAACCTGCAAGCTGTTTTTTGAAATTTTGAGGGCAATGATTTTGTTGCTGTTGGCTGCCTTATATTTTAATTGGGTTTGAGAACCTATCCATAAATTGCCTTTGCTGTCCTGCAATACTTTCAGAAGGGCTTCGCTTTGCGGAAGTACAGATTCAAACGAGTTGTCGTCAGAGTGGTATAAATCCAGTCCGCCAGAAACTACCCACATTTTTTTAGAATTGCCTACTACCAGTTTTTTTATATAATCATTAGAAGAAATACTGTTTTTGTTGTCTGGATCATTTTTAAAAACTTTGAAAGTACGACCGTCAAAACGGTTCAGTCCATATTTTGTGCCTAACCAAATAAAACCGGTAGAATCTTGAGTAATCGATAAAACAGAATTATTAGAAAGGCCATTGGTGATATCAATATGGTTAAAGGACAAAGTTTTGGTCTGGGCAACGCTTTTTGAAGCCAAAAATAAGAAGCTCCAGAGAAAAGTTCCCCAAAAAAGTAGTCTTCGATTTTGATTTTTAAAAACCATTTCAGGATTTTTAAGGTTTATAAATCACATATTTTTTGATATTTAAAAATTGATCGTTACTATAAAAAGTAAAAATAATTTATCATAGAACTGATTATATAGTTCTGAGCTGTTTTCCAAATGTAATAGAAAATAAATGAGCCTTAAAAATAATTTGTACCAAAATTTAGTAATTTTTTTGTGATATATTTTAAATTATTTCACATTTCGATATTCATAAAAAATACACATAAAAAGTAGAAAGCATATAGCATTAAAATGCCTGCTGTTGTTTTTCAACTGCAAAAGAAGAATTTGACTGGAATTTTTAGGCAGATTTTTTTGTAAAATTTGTAATTTGACAAAGGAAAATAATATAAAAAGAGAGTAAATTGGTTGTGAAAGGTTTATTGGTTCATTTTTAAAAAGAGTTTCAAAGTGCCGTATTATAAGGACTAGGAAGATTTTACCCCTAAAAAGGAAGATATTACTCTTGTGAAGAATCATATGCAATTAGTTTTGAAACATCATTATTCTCGACAACGTTTTCGTGATCTTGAATAATGCAAACCAAAAACTAAATTTAAGGACTATGAAAAATTTAAATTTGAACTACCAGCCTTTCAAGAAGGTTTTTAGACAAATATTTGTTGGTGTTTTTTTGATGATGATTCCGTTTTTTGCGAAAGCCCAGAATCAAAAAATAGTAGGAGTTGTACAGGATGATAATAAAGATCCGCTACCAGGTGTTACTGTTGTGGTAAAAGGAACAAAGCAAGCGGTATTAACTGATTACACTGGTCAGTACAGTATTAATGCGTCTCCTAGTGATCAGTTGCTTTTCACCTATATTGGTTTTGAAACGGCTACAGTTGCCGTTGGGGATAAGAAAGCAATAAATGTTACTTTAAAATCTTCCACTAGTAATTTGGAAGAAGTTGTGGTAATTGGATATGGAACGGTAAAAAGAAAAGATTTGACAGGAGCGGTTGGCAGTGTAGACATGACAGATTTAAATAAAACTCCAATTCGTTCTTTTGACGAAGCTTTGGCTGGTCGTGTAGCGGGTGTTCAGGTAACATCTGCTGATGGGATGCCTGGGGCTGGCACCAATATCGTGATTAGAGGTAATAACTCAGTGACACAGGCTAATAGTCCTTTGTATGTAATTGATGGTTTTTTGGTTGAAGGAGGAAACAACAACATTATTAACCCAGAGGATATTGCTTCTATAGACGTTTTAAAGGATGCATCGGCTACGGCTATTTATGGTGCAAGAGGAGCTAATGGTGTTATTGTAATCCAGACCAAAAGAGGTAAAGAAGGAAAACCCGTTTTTTCTTTTTCCAGTTCTGTTGGGGTTCAGGAAATTGCAAAAAAAATGGACATGATGAGCACGTATGAATTTGTAAAGTATCAATTAGAACTTAATACTGCTGCAACTTCAAATCCAAAATCACCAACCGAAATCTATCTTACAGATCCTAACAGAACTTTAGAAAGTTATAGAAATGAAGGAAGTACAGACTGGCAGGATTTATCTACACGCAGTGCTTTGTTTCTAAAAAATGATCTTTCGGTATCTGGAGGAACAAAAAAAATGAAATATGCACTTAGTGGTTCAACTACAGATCAGGACGGTATTTTATTAAACTCAAATTATACCAGATATCAGGGACGTGCCAATGTTGATTATCAAATTACTGATAAACTGAAAGTAGGGATTAATTCAAATTACAGTTACTTGAAACAAACAGGTATTGATCCAAGCGCAGCAATTTATAACGGTTCAGCCAATGTAATGGTTTCGGTTTGGGGAATGCGTCCTTATTCTCCTAGCGTTGCAAATCCGGAGGACGAGTTTACAGATCCAAATCTTAATTCAGGATTTGATTTAAGGGTAAATCCCGTTATGAATCTTAAAAATACTTACAATGTAACTACTACCAATAATTTTTCGATAAATGGATATCTTGAATATATTATTGTCAAAGGATTGAAATGGAGATCAACTTTAGGTTATGTGAACAACAAAGTTAATAAGGAAGAATTCTATAATTCATATACTTCATTAGGCCGCCCAGGCAGTGCAAACGGGGTTAACGGAAAAATAATGAATAATAACTACACCAATTGGCTGAATGAGAATACCTTGACATGGGATACAAAAGTAAAAAAACACCATTTTATTGTTCTAGGTGGATTTACTGTTCAAAAACAGGAAAGTGAGTCTTATGGTAAAGCGGCAAACAAAATACCTGTTGAAAGTGAGGATTTGAGATTTGAATCACTTGATTTAGGTACACCATTGAGAATTGACCCAGGGAATTCAGAGTGGACTATGGCTTCATTCTTAGGAAGAGTTAATTATGATTATGATTCTAAATATTTCCTTACAGCATCGATGCGAGCAGACGGATCTTCGAAATTTCCAGAAGAAAACCACTGGGGATACTTCCCGTCAGGAGCTATTTCGTGGAAATTTAGCGAAGAAAATTTCTTAAAAAACAAATATTTGTCTGAAGGTAAATTACGTGCAAGTTTTGGACAAACCGGTAACAACCGCGTAGGAGATTTTGATTATCTTACAACTTATTATGATCCCGCAAACCCTTTTTATGGAACTTATGTGTTTGATAATAATTATGTAACAGGGGCTACCGCACAAAAACTTGGGAATTCTAAATTGAAATGGGAAACTACCGAACAAATTGATGCAGGTATTGATTTAGGTTTCTTTAAGCAAAGAATTATTTTCTCTGCAGATGTCTACAAAAAAACGACTAAAGATTTATTGCTTAGAACAAACCTCCCGCTGTCTTCAGGTTTTGCTACAGCTTTTAAAAATATTGGTAGTGTAGAGAATAAAGGTTTGGAACTTACTTTGACAACTAAAAATATTATTACCAAAGATTTTAGCTGGACAACTAGTGCCAATATCTCTTTCAACAGAAATAAATTATTAGCCCTGTCAGAAGGTCAAAGCAACTTATTATCTATTGTTAACTGGGATACAGAATATAGAGGGGTAAGCGCTTATAATGCAGTAATAGGTGAACCTTTAGGTCAAATGTACGGATTTGAGTATGCAGGAACTTACAAATACAATGATTTTACAGGAAGCGGTACAACAGCTGATCCTTACAAGTTAAAAGCAGGTCTTGCCAATAACGGAAATGTAAATGTTCAGCCAGGTGATGTTAAATATGTGGATCAAAATGGAGACGGGACAATCACAGCAAAAGATTATACTAAAATAGGAAATGGTAACCCTCTTAATACTGGCGGATTTTCGAATAATTTCACTTATAAAAACTTCGATTTAAATATATTTTTTCAATGGTCGTATGGAAACGATATAATGAATACCAATCGTATTCTCTTTGACGGAAATCAATTAGGGGCCGGAGCAGGACGCGAAGGATTAAATCAATTTTCAAGTTATCAGGACCGTTGGACACCTGAAAATTCAAATTCTGATATCGTAAGAACAAAAGGTTATGTTGGAACGCCTGTTGGATATTCGTCTAGGATAGTTGAAGATGGTTCTTATCTGAGATTAAAAAATATAGCATTGGGGTATAATTTTGACAAAAAATTTGTTGAAAAAATACATCTTAAATCGATGAGGTTTTCATTATCAGCATCAAATATATATACCTGGACCAAATACACAGGATCAGATCCTGAGGTAAACACTTATAATGCTGCGTTGACACCTGGATTTGATTACTCGTCTTATCCTAGATCACGTACGGTGTTTTTTACAGCAAATATTTCCTTTTAACAACACTTAATTACTTTCAAAATGAAAAAGATATATATATTATTGGGTTTGCTAGCGTTGAGCACCAGTTCTTGTGAGGATTTTTTGAATACAGAGCCTATTCAAAAAATTTCGATTGAGCAATATTATACAGATGAGCAAGGGATAACCAATGCATTGGCAGGAGTATATGATCCAATAGGATCTGAAAAATTGTATGGAAGTCAGTTATGGTGGCAATTGGATTCTTCAACAGACGAAGGATATTATGCCCGTGCTGCTGTGGTAACCGGTACTATGGTTTATAGTTTTGATGCTACCGCTGTAAATGTTACAGATTATTGGTCTAATCTTTATGATGGAATTAATAGAGCAAATGATTTGATAGCTCATATCGATTTGCCAAAAATGGATGAAACCAAAAGACAGCAGATATTAGGAGAAGCTTTGTTTTTAAGAGGGTACTATTATTTTATGCTGGTCAGCAGATTTGGAGATGTTCCTTTACGACTAGCACCTACCACAAGCCCTAATGAAGTTGAAAAAGCAAGAACAGCAGCCAAAGATGTTTACGCCCAGATATTAAAGGATATGACTGAGGCCGAAGCCAAAGTTAGTCCAGCCAAATTAACATATTCAAGCCGTGTTTGCAAAACGGTGGTGCAGGGAGTCTTAGCAAGGGTGTGTCTGCAAATGGCTGGTTATCCTTTGAACGACGCATCAAAATACAGTGATGCTTTAACATGGTCTAAAAAAGTTATCGATTCGGGACAACACAGCTTAAATGTCAGTTTTCTGACTGCAGCGCCTGCTGGTAAACCTGCAAGCTATTACAACGTGGTTAATCCTTCAAATGGTATTACCACTAATAATGCTTATCGTCAAGTTTTTATCAATGAAGCTTCAGATACTTATGATACAAATGAATTGATGTGGGAAGCTGATTTTAAAGCCCGTGGAGGAGGATATAATGAAGGTGGACGCGTAGGAAATAATATTGGTATTATTTTTCAGCCAGCTGCTACAAATGCTTTATTTGGAACTTATTGCTGGGGCTTCGTAAAAGGAACAGGAAAATTATTTAGAGCTTATGATGCTACAGGTGCCGATTTACGTCGAGATTGGAATTTAACTACTTATACAATCAACAACACAACTGCAGTTAAAACCAATCTTGCCAAGACAATACAATATGGAAGGGATTGTGGAAAGTGGAGAAGAGAATATGAAATTAACCTTTCTGGGGATCAAAATTATACAGCAATCAACTTTCCTATCTTGAGATATGCAGATGTTCTTTTAATGTTTGCAGAAGCAGAAAATCAGATAAACGGGCCAACAGCGGCTGCTCAGGCTGCAGTAAACCAAGTGCGCCGAAGAGGATATGGTCGTACAGATGTTTTGGCTCCATACGTATTATCCGATGCAGCGACAACTGCGGCTTCAAGCTCTAAACCAGCTTTTCAGCAATTTATTGAAGACGAACGCATGCGCGAATTATGTTTTGAAGGTTTACGTAAAATGGATTTGATTCGTTGGAACAAGTTTGTTGCAACAATGAAAGCGGTTAGTGACGATATGGCAGCAGCACCAACTTCTGGACCGTTGACTTCTGGAAACCAACAGTACGGGGCTTTAGCAGGAAGAAATGTTTTTACTGGCGGAGATAAATTTTTATTGTTTCCGATTCCTTCTTTAGAAATGGCATCTAATCCCTTAATAACTAAAGAGGATCAGAATCCTGGATGGTAATCTAAGGAGTTTCTATTCAAAAAGGTGGTGAAAAGACAGCTAAAATTACGTAGCGCTTTTTAATCCATCAATAAGTATAATGAAAAATCGGTCATAAAAGATTTTAAAGTTCTGCAATAGTACTTGACCGATAAAAAATAAAAATTTCATATGAAAACAAAGTATTATTTAATACTGTTGTCATTTTGCAGCTTATCTTCATTCGCTCAAAAAGACAATAGCAAGGATCGTTTTGCCATGCAAAAACTTATTCAGGACAATTTTGAATTTGCAGAAAAGCAATATCAGTTTTTAGAAAAAGCCACGCCACATGATTCAATGCCAAAAACATTCGAAAAGAATCGTAATGTGAGTTCAGATGTTTACTGGTGGTGCAGTGGTTTTTATCCAGGAACACTTTTGTACATCTACGAATATACCCAAAAGCCATTACTGCTTGATGAAGCAAAGAAAAGGCTTGCAATATTGGATACAGTAAAATATTATACCAAAAATCATGATTTGGGCTTTATGATGTATTGCAGTTTTGGAAACGCCTACAGATTGACAAAGAACGAAGAGTATAAAAAAGTAATCCTTCAGTCTTCAAAATCATTAGCAACACGATACCGTCCAGATGCTAAAGTGATTCAATCTTGGGAGGTTTCTGATGGCGGTTTAAAGCAAAAGAAAGGTTTTGTGGGGCCGGTTATCATTGATAATTTAATGAATCTCGAAATGCTGGAATGGGCAAGTCATCACAGTGATGATAAAACTTTTGCATGCATAGCAGAAACGCATGCAAATACAACAATCAGAAATCATTTCAGACCAGATTTTAGCAGTTATCATGTCTTAGATTATGATTTGAATACAGGGCAAGTACGAAAGAAAGTCACGGCTCAGGGATATGCTGACGAAAGTGCCTGGAGCAGAGGACAGGGATGGGCATTGTATGGTTACACCATGATGTATCGTTTTACCAAAAATTCTGACTATTTAAAGCAGGCGCAAAACATTGCAAAGTTTGTGCTTAATCATCCTAATCTGCCTAAAGATAAAGTGCCTTATTGGGATTTTGATGCACCAAATATTCCCAATGAATTGCGAGATGTATCGGCTGCTGCTATTTATGCTTCGGCCTTGTTAGAATTGGGACAATATACATCTGGGAAAGAGAAGCAAAATTATGTTGAGGTTGCCAAAACCATATTAAAATCATTGTCAACTCCAAAATATAGAGCACAATTGGGTGCAAATGGTGGATATTTATTGATGCACAGCGTAGGTTCGATTCCGCATGGCAGCGAAATTGATGCACCGCTTACGTATGCAGATTATTATTTTTTGGAAGCGTTATTGCGTTATAAAAAATGGTATTTGTAATTTGGTGAATAATTCTTTTCAAGATATAGAATACTTTTTACCGATTCAAAAATATATTTATCATTTAGCTGAGATAATCTGGTTCGTGAATTTTTCAGTAATTGTGAATTGTTTATAGTTATTATATAACTCAGAATTTATTAAAGAATTACTATTCATAAATGCGTCATGGAGACCATTAAATTTTTACTGCTATTTCTAAAATTGATTAAATATGAACAATTATAAAAAGAAACTAAAAAAAGGATTAATTATTCTCTTGAATTTGTCTCTTGCCGTATCTGCGTTTGCACAAAAAGAGTCCAAAATATTTGAAGACTATAAGAAAGACAGAAGTATTCTTCCAGATTTTTCTTATGTAGGCTATCACAATGGCGAAAAGAAAATTCCAAAAATAAGCGATTATAAATATTTTAATGTAACTGATTTTGGAGCAAAGCCCAATGATGGCAAATCAGATAAAGTGGCAATACAGCTTGCTATCGATGCAGCCAATAAAAATGGGTCAGGAATTGTTTTTTTTCCGAAAGGACGTTTTTTAGTTAATGAAGAAAGCGATCTGACCAATTCTATTATTTCCAAAAAAGGACATATTATTTTTAGGGGAAGTGGCTCAGGAACTGGAGGAACGGAGTTGTATATGAAAAATGCTCTTCCGCCTGCAGATCCTGCTAAAATGTGGACCGTACCTCCTTTATTTAATTTTAGCAGCGGCGGTTCTGACAAGAAAATAGGGGAAGTTGTTGAAAAGGCTGTAATAGGTGATTTGACTATAAAATTGAGTTCAACCGAAGGTTTGGAGGCAGGTGATTGGATTATTCTCAAATTGCTAAACAATGATAAAGATCTGCTTGCATCTGAATTAAAAAACTACAAGGCAGAACCTCAATGGACTTATCTTGTCAATAAAGGTATTGATGTCAAAGTTTTTTATCAGATAAAAAAAATAAGCCAAGGGTCTGTTACGCTAAATGCTCCTATTGCTTATACCATTGAACCCAAATACAAATGGGATGTATACAAATTTGCTAACAGCGAAGAGGTAGGTATTGAAGATATTGCATTTGTAGGTAACTGGACAGAAAAATTCGTGCATCATGCTTCCTGGAAACACGATAGCGGTTTTACAATGCTCAATATGACCAGAGCAACCAATTCGTGGATAAAAAATTGCCGTTTTACAGATTGTAGTGTTGCAGCGACCATTGCCCAAAGTGCCAATATCTCTGTACTGAATTGTAAAATAACAGGTAATGCAGGCCATCAGGCAATAAATTCAAACGGTTCTACCAATGTTTTGATTGCTAATTGCGTAGATGAAGCATCGCAATGGCATTCTTTTGGTTCTTCGCACGGTTCTATGAATACCGTAATCTGGAAATGTGCATATCCCGCTACCACTTGTTTTGAATCACATTCGAGCCAGCCAAGAAATACCTTATTGGATAATGTTCAAGGCGGACTCATGAACGGCCGTGCTGGAGGCGCCACAGAAAACATGCCTAATCATATGCAGGGATTAGTTCTTTGGAACTACAAACAAACCAATGAACCAGCAAAAGATTTTGAATTTTGGCCACCTACAGATGTATTTGAATGGTGGAAAATTCTAAGTCCCACAGTGGTTGGCTTTACAAGCAAAGGAACTACTTTCAAAAGAGAGCAGATAGGTCAGGCAGAATCATTGGATAAGGAGGTAGCGCCTGGCTCACTGTATCTGGCTCAGTTAGAATTAAGGTTGGGTAAGCTGCCAAAATGGGTTAAAGAAATTAAATAAAATAAACTGTTGGTTAAAATTATTAAAAACCTTAGTTCGATTGTTTATTGGCAATGAATAGAAGAGAAAAATATATTAGTAACCTGGAGGAATAAATTTTCTTGTTCTTAATATGATTGATAATATAAGTAACAAAGCAAAATGTTTAAAAACAATTTTGCCAACAAATCAAAGTAAACTAATCAAGAGAAAGAGTGCTTACTATAATGGAAATGGTTTTTAGGTTGATATTTATTTGTTTTGGTTGAGGCCGCTGTAATGGCGGTCTCTTTTCAAAAATGTTCATCCACAAAAGGTGAGAGGATAAATAGAATTATAGTTTAATTAATATAAATGAATATGAAAAAAATAAAGCACGATAGATATGTGAAATTCTTACTTCTTCTGTTTGTATTTTACACTTCTTCAGCTGTTTCTCAATCTAGAAAATCTCCTAATTTAGTTATTATACTAGCCGATCAATGGAGAGGGCAAGCTTTAGGTTTTGAAGGCAAAGAACCGGTAAAAACGCCACTTTTAGATCAATTTGCCAAAGAAAGTTTGGTTCTCGGACAGATGGTAAGCAATTATCCGGTTTGCTCCCCTGCTAGAGCAATGCTCATGACTGGCCAGTATCCTTTAAAAAACCGTGTATATAGCAATGTAAATTCTAATTCTGCTCCCTTTGGTGTTGAACTGCAGAAAAATGCGGTATGCTGGTCTGATATCCTAAAGCAAAATGGATATTCTAATGGATATATCGGGAAATGGCATTTAGATTCTCCATATAAACCTTATATACCAACATCAAATAACACAGAAAAATTAGCATGGAACGAGTGGACAGCACCAGACAGGAGACATGGTTTTGATTATTGGTATGCATACGGAACTTATGATGAACATGATAAGCCAATGTATTGGGATACTAATGCCAAAAGAGATGAATTTAAGTATGTTAATGAATGGGGACCAATTCATGAAGCAGATAAAGCTTTGACATTTTTGAAAAATGAAGAAGGGAAAGTTCGTAAAGAGGGTGCTCCTTTCTCCCTAGTGGTTTCGATGAACCCGCCTCACTCGAATTATCAGACCGTTCCCCAAAAATATTATGATCTCTACAAAGATACGCCGATGGAAGATCTTGTAAAAGATCCTAATATCCCTGCCGCAGGTACAGAAATGGGAGATCAATACAGAAAAGATGTCCGCTACTATTATGCCAACGTTACAGGTGTAGACGAGCAGATAGGACGTATTATTCAAGGATTGAAAGATTTGAAGCTAGATGAAAATACTATTGTAGTTATTACTGCTGATCATGGAAATTGTCTCGGAAAACATTCAGAAATATCAAAAAATAATATTTACGAAGAGTCTATTAGAATTCCGTTTATCGTCTATTGGAAAGGGCGAATCAAGCCAAGAATTGATAATGAATTTTTAGGAAACATTCCAGATGTTTATCCAACTCTTTTAGATTTAATGGGACTAAAAAATAAAATTCCAAAAGAAGTAGACGGGAAAAGTTATGCGCAATATTATATAAACGGTAAAGGAGAAAAACCTGAAGAACAATATCTTTTAGGGGCTATTGTTAGCAATAGTGTTAAGGTAAATACGGGGTTTAGAGGTATTCGTACCAATGATTATAAACTGGCTTTTGTAAAGAAAAAAGGAAAAGGAGAATATGAGTTATATAATTTGAAAAACGATCCTTTTGAACTAAATAATATTTATAATCCCGATTTGCAAATTGTAAAAAAAATGAAACCAGTTTTAGTACAATGGCTAGAAAAAACAAATGACGGGTTTGTTTTAGATAAATAGAAATTTTTTAATAAACAATAATATATATAAAATGAATTTATTTGATTTAAACGGAAAAACAGCCGTAATTACAGGAGGAATTCATGGCTTAGGAATGGCTATGGCAGAAGGATTGGCACAAGCAGGAGCCGAATTAATTATTACCAATAATACTTTGGAGCCGTTACAAACAGCAATTGAATATTATAAAAGAAAAGGATACAAAGCTACAGGCTATGTTTTTGATGTAACTGATGAAGTCGAAGCTGAAAAACAAGTTGAAGCTATGGAAAAAGCGCATGGAAAAATAGATATTTTGGTTAACAATGCTGGAATTATCTTGCGTGTAATGGCTGTTGATATGAAAGTTGAAGATTTTCGAAAAGTAATCGATGTTGATTTAGTCGGGGTATTCATCATGTCAAAACTAATTGGTAAAGGAATGATTGCAAGAAAATCAGGAAAAATTATCAATATTTGTTCCATGATGAGCGAACTGGGACGCGACAACGTAAGTGCTTATGCTTCTGCAAAAGGAGGTTTAAAAATGTTAACCAAAAGTTTAGCAACTGAGTGGGCAAGACACAATATTCAGGTAAATGGCATTGGTCCAGGATATTTTGCAACTTCGCAGACAGAACCAATTCGAGTAGACGGCCATCCATTTAATGAATTTATTATTAGTAGAACTCCTGCCGGACGTTGGGGAGATCCTGAAGATCTTGCTGGAACAGCTGTATTTTTAGCTTCTGAAGCTAGTAATTTTATAAATGGTCAGATCATTTATGTTGATGGAGGAATTCTTGCCACTATAGGGAAACCATCCAATGAATAACAATACTTCAATCTTCTGCTTGTATGTATTACTTTAAAAAATAAGAGCAGAAATTTTATATCTCTATTATATCTTTACAATTATGAAAAATTCGAAATGCATTTTTTTGTTTTTCCTTTTGCTGCCTTTGATGCTTTTGTCACAAAACAAAGCGACTATCGAAATTCAAAATAATTCAGATTTAGAAAGAAATGAAGCCGTTGTAGCCGTTAATTGGAAAACAGTCTTATCTCATTTTCCTGAAATAGATACATCAAATTTTGTAGTAATTAATGTTGCAACAAAAAAACAGATGGCGTATCAATTAGAACATAAAGGACTTCCGGAAATTCAGAATTTATTAGTACAAGTAAGTATAAAAGCAAAAACAACGCTTCGTCTTTTTATTCAAAAAGGAAAACCTAATTCAGTTGAAGTTAAAACCTATGCGCGCTATGTGCCAGAGCGTAAAGATGATTTTGCCTGGGAAAATGATAGAATTGCTTTTAGAACCTATGGGAAAGCTATAGAAAATACAAACGAAGATGCGTACGGTTTTGATGTTTGGGTAAAAAGAACGGATAAAATGATAATTAACGAACGTTATAGAATAGGAAATTATCACAAAGACAATGGTAATGGAATGGATTATTACCACGTAGGCCACACATTAGGTGCTGGAAACATGGCGCCTTATATTAAAGATACTATTCGCTATTCTGCCAATTACCATCAGTGGAAAGTATTAGACAACGGACCTTTGCGTACCACTTTTCAGCTTGTTTACGATACATGGAATGCAGGAGGTTTGAAAGTAAAAGCTGTAAAGACCATTTCTCTTGACGCCGGATCACAGCTTAGTCGTGTAGAAAATCGATATACTTTTGAAGATAATAAGCCTATGCCGGTTGTGGTCGGAATTATTAAAAGACCTGAGTTGGGTGTAATAGCGTTAGATGAACAAAGAGGCATTATGGGATATTGGGAGCCAACGGTTAAAGATGACGGTACAACAGGCGTTGGTTCAATTTTGACTTCTCCTGTAAAAAATATGCTTGTAAATAAAGAGCAAATATTAAGCATTACAGAGGTGAAAAGCAATGAACCAATCGTTTATTATACTGGCGCCTCTTGGGATAAAGCAGGAAAAATCACAAACTCTGTTCAATGGTTTTCTTATCTGAATAATTTTTCAAAGGAGTTGATAAATCCACTCTTGGTAAATGTAAAATAAAGATAGTGTCGCATTTTTGGTATGCAAGAATAGTGTACCGATTCTGCACCTTTAATTTTGTGAGCTTTTATAAATATTGAAAATAGGCCTTAAACGAAAAAACCTGCAAATCGTTGAATTTGCAGGTCTTCAGACATTTTTTATGGCTTTTTGAAAAGATTGAAAACTTTAAGTTCTCTGCCTTTTCTGCCTTTCCGTGGGGAGAGCAGGATTCGAACCTGCGAAGTTCACACAGCAGATTTACAGTCTGCCCTCGTTGGCCGCTTGAGTATCTCCCCGATCTCAGCTTGTTGTGCTTTGTTGTTCTAAGCGGTGGCAAAGATAGGAACTCTTTCTACATTTCCAAACAAAAAAATCACTTAATTTTAAGTTATTTTAAAGTTATTTTTTAATCCGTTGGAATTGAATAAAATAAAAACATGTTAATCTGGGGTTATTTTTGCTTCATTTGTAAATATAAGAATGTTCCTATGTTTTTTTTTTAATGTTTTGATCTTCTGTTAAGGCTTAATAAAGCTGTCAAGTATTGCATTTATTTATGAATTAAATTAATACTC
>RCUK01000868.1_pt1 | contig 22298 bp, 15 predicted proteins | sample 2166381 | NCBI WGS metagenome assembly RCUK01 (sample SAMN09932809, study PRJNA488358) | compost metagenome | isolation source: compost soil in an enriched community | place: Germany: Experimental Botanical Garden | reverse complement strand
AAGACCAAGAGCTTTTTCCTGTAATCATTTCCCACCAAACACCAACGTATTTTACTGGCTTAATCCAAGAAGTATTGTCAATTTTTGATGGATCGTTTAAGTTGTAAGTCATTTTTGAAGCTAAGATTTCTCTAGCATCATCGCTCACGATAATCGTTCTCCAAGGAGAGTGATTTGGCGCTTGCATGTGACCTTTGTCTCCTTTTGCATCTGGCGTTAACCAAGATTCGAAAACTAAGTTTTTATCGTCTAAATTCAAGTGCATACAAGAATAATCGATCAAAGCCGCTTCGTGTAAGTTGATGTAGATTCCTTCATTAGTTTTTAACATCAAAGAAGTCTGAACTCCTGTTGGAGAAAAAGATTTTTGAGAAACGTTTGCCGTATATGCTTTTTGAGATAAACCTCTAATTTCAGATAATTTTGATTTTGTATAATCGTATTCCTGTGTGTCATAATCTCCCGGAATCCAGAAAGCAGTATGATCTCCAGTCATTGCAAATTGAGATCTTTCTTCTTTGATTACAAAATAAGTAAGATTCTTTTGTGCTGGGAATTCATATCTAAATCCAAGTCCATCTTCGAATAAGCGGAAACGGATAATGATTTGTCTGTCTGTTCCTTTTTGGTTTAAAGTAACAGCCAATTCATTATAATGATTTCTGATGTGATCTACTTCTCCCCAAACTGGTTTCCAAGTTTCATCAAAAGTGGAAGTTTTTGTATCAGCAACTGTAAAGTCATTCAACAAAGATTTTTTGTCATCTTTAAGTTCAAGACCTAATTTGCTGGTTTTTACAACTTCTTTGTTTTTGTATTTTAAATTGTAAGTTGGAGTTCCGTCGTTTTGAAGAGAAAATTCCATTACGAACTTGCCTTCGGGTGATTTTAATTGTTGTGCTTCAGCGATTGAGCTAAAAGCAAACAAGATTAAACTTGCGAAAAATAAGTTTTTCATGTTTTTTAGATTTTTAGTGTATTGTAATTTAATTTATTTGTACAAATTTACTTGCAATTTCAGGTTTTCCATTAACAATAATTGTTAAATCTTGATCGCCGTCTACAGTAAATGTTGTTTCGTTATGATTTACAGCTACTTTCAAAATTTGATTTCTGAAATTAATTTTAAACGAATAGCCTTTCCATTCTTTTGGAATTTTTGGAGAGAAATGCAATTGATCATTTTTCACTCGCATTCCTCCAAAGCCTTCTACAATACTCATCCAGGTTCCAGCCATCGACGTGATGTGACAACCTTCTTCAACCTCTTTATTATAATCGTCCAAATCTAAACGAGATGTTCTTAAGTAGAAAGTATACGCCATATCCATTTTATCTAAAGCTGCTGCTTGAATCGAGTGCACGCAAGGCGAAAGTGAACTTTCGTGAACGGTAAATGATTCGTAAAACTCAAAATTGCGTTTTAATTCTTCTTTAGAAAAATGATCTTCGAAGAAATAGAAACCTTGTAAAACGTCAGCTTGTTTAATATATGGCGAACGCAATACGCGATCCCAAGACCATTTTTGGTTAATTGGACGCTGCGAACGATCTAAATCTTTTACCGGAACTAAATCTTTGTCTAAGAAACCATCTTGCTGTAAGTAGATTCCAAGTTCTTCAGAAATAGGGAAGTACATGTCGTCTGCTACTTTTTTCCATTCTTTGACTTCTTCTGCAGAAAGACTTACTTTATCCATCACTCTTTTGTGATCTGCAGGATATTCTGAAGCTACTTTTTCAATTTGTTCAGCAGCAAAATCAATACACCATTTTGCAATATAATTGGTGTAGAAATTATTGTTGATGTTGTTTTCGTATTCGTTTGGACCTGTAACTCCAAGGATTACATATTGATTTTTATCTTTAGAAAAAGAAGCTCTCTGATGCCAGAAACGCGCAATTCCGATTAAAACTTCTAATCCTTTTTCTGGAATATAAGAGTAATCTCCCGTGTAACGGTTATAGTTGTAAATTGCAAAAGCAATAGCGCCATTTCTGTGGATTTCTTCGTGTGTGATTTCCCATTCGTTGTGGCATTCTTCACCATTCATGGTAACCATTGGATACAACGCTGCACCGTTTTTGAAACCTAAATTATCCTTAGCATTTTCAATTGCTTTATCTAATTGATTGTAACGATACGTCAATAAGTTTCTTGCAACCTGCTGGTCTTTTGTTGCCATATAAAACGGAATACAATAAGCCTCAGTATCCCAATAAGTAGATCCACCGTATTTTTCTCCGGTAAATCCTTTTGGTCCAATATTTAAACGAGAATCTTTTCCTGAATAGGTTTGGTTCAATTGGAAAATGTTAAAACGAATTCCCTGTTGCGCTTTTACATCGCCTTCAATTGTGATATCTGACATTTCCCAGATTTTTGCCCAAGCATCGATTTGGTTTTGAAGTAAAGTATCATATCCTAAAGAAACAGCGGATTTAATTACTTTTTCGGCTCCAGCCAAAGTATTTTCGTGGTTTAAAGAAACCGTGTAACCTCCAATTTTCTGAATTGTTGAGGTTTGTCCTTTTGCGATAATAGTTCCGTAAGTGTACTGAACTTTATCTACAGTTGAATCGATTGTCGATGGCGAAACATTTATATTTTCTCCATTTGCCAAAATCGTATTGTGCATGAAAGTCGTAACTTTAAAATGCGTTTTAAACGTTTGAGCGGTTACAAAAGCTTCGTTTGTGCCTTTTTTAACTTCCAGCGGTTCCCAGAATTTTTCTTCCCAGTTCGCATCTTCATTGGTTACACCAGCATCGATGTAAGGTTTGTAAACGATTTTTGCATCTTTGTTTAAAGGTGTAATATCGTATTTGATAATTCCGGCTTCGTCTAAATCTAATGACAGAAAACGACGAACGTTTACAGCGATTTCAGTTCCGTTTTTTAGAACTGCCTCAAAAGAACGGTTGTACCATCCTTCTTTCATGTTCAATTCTCTACGAAAGTTTCTAACTTCGGTACACGTATTTAAATCAAGATTTTCTTCGTTGATTTCAATATCAATTCCAATCCAGTTTGGAGCGTTTAGAACTTTGGCAAAATATTTCGGATAACCGTTTTTCCACCAGCCCACTTTTGTTTTGTCTGGATAATAAATTCCTGCGATATAACTTCCTTGAAAAGTTTCTGCGGAATAAGATTCTTCAAAATTTGCACGCTGTCCCATAGCACCGTTTCCGATACTAAAAAGACTTTCAGAAGATTTTACTCTCTCTGCGTCAAATCCTTCTTCAATAATAGACCAATTGTCTGGTTTTATATAATCTTGGTTCATCTTTTAAATTAGATAATTCGGCAATTTGGTAATTAGATAATTGCCTTGGTTTCTTATTAACTTTTTACATTCATTTGAGTAATTGTTGCATTAGAATATTTGTCGATGAGAAGAATTATCTCATTGACACATTTTCTAATTATCCAATTAACTCATCAATAAAGCTTGTTTCGATTTGGGTAAAATCTTTAAAAATATGATCAGCTTCATGTAAAATTGTTTCCTCACCAATTCCCACACTTACCATTTCTGCGATATTTGCTGCCTGAATTCCGGCAACAGAATCTTCAAATACAATTGAATTTTTTGGATCAATGTTTAATAATTGAGCCGCTTTTAAGAAAACTTCAGGGTCTGGTTTTGCATTGCTCACATCATTACCGTCAACAACAACATCGAAGTAAGACAGAACACCTGTTTTTTCTAGAATTGGTCTTGCATTTTTACTGGCAGAACCCAATGCAATTCCCTGATTTTTATCTTTTAATAGTTTTAGAATTTTTAAAACTCCTGGAAGAACCTCACTTTCATCCATGTCAACTAAATAAGATAGGTAATCTTCATTTTTTTGAATTAACCATTGATCTTTTTGTTCTTGAGTAGCCTGAACATTTCCTAACCCAAGTATAATGTCTAGCGAACGAACGCGACTAACACCTTTTAGAAGTTCGTTGTCTTCATGGGTAAAATTGATATTTAACGATTTGGCAATTTTCTGCCAAGCCAAAAAGTGGTATTTAGCGGTATCAACGATCACTCCGTCAAGATCGAATATGAATGCTTTTTTGCTCATTGTATGGAAAATTCTTAATTATGATTTTTGAGTAAAGTCGTCTACGTCTTTTACTTTAGATACTAAAGCTGCAGCAATTAGGAAACTGACACCGCTTGTAACCAAAGCATAAATGGCATCTCCGTTGTAAAGGTATTTTACAATTGGACCACCTATAAGAGCGTTTACAATTTGAGGAATAACAACAAAGAAGTTGAAGATTCCCATGTAAACTCCCATTTTTTTAGGTGTAATAGAACCCGCGAGAATAGCGTAAGGCATTGCCAGGATACTCGCCCAAGCAACTCCGATTAAGATCATTGGCAGTACAACCCAATCTTCATTTGGCATGAAATAAATGGAGATTAATCCAATTCCTCCAATAACCAATGAAAGTGAGTGAGTTGCTTTTCTTCCGATTTTTTTAGCGATATAAGGCAAGAAAAACAAAGCGACAATAGCCGAAACTAAGTTGTAAACACCAAACAGAATCCCAACCCAGTCACCAGCGTCTTGATATTGCTGACTTGATGTGTCTTCTAACGGTAATCCGTAAATGTGATGTGCGATTGCTGGAGTGGTAAAAACCCACATTCCGAATAATCCGAACCAAGAGAAAAACTGAACCCAGCTAAGCTGACGCATGGTTGTTGGCATTTTTGCAAAATCGGTAAAAATGTCTGTGATTTTTGATTTCTCCTCAGAATCAGAAATTGCTTCACTTTGCGGATCTTCAAATTTTGCCAGTTCTTCTGGTGAATATTCTTTTGTTGTGAATAGCGTAACTAGGATAGAACCAATTAAAACTGCCGCACCAATGATAAAAGACAAAGTCAAGTTTAAGGGTACGCTTCCTGGAATTGTGCTGTTTGGCACACCAAAATACTTCGTTAAAATATATGGCAATGCAGAACCAATTACGGCTCCAAAACCAATTAAAGAAGTTTGAATACTAAATCCTGCAGTACGCTGATCTGTTCTTAAATTATCTCCAACAAGTGCTCTGAAAGGCTCCATTGCAATGTTAAAAGAGGCGTCCATAATCATTAACATTCCAGCTCCAACCCATAAGGCAGGTAAAACAGAAATGAAAATGTTAGCCTGCGGCATTAGAATTAATCCCACAGAAGCTAAAACGGCTCCCACTAAAAAGAAAGGTTTTCGTCTGCCGAATCTTCCCCAGGTTTTGTCGCTATAATGACCAATAATAGGCTGCACTATTAATCCCATAAGGGGAGCAATAATCCAGAACCACGAAAGTTCATGTACGTCGGCACCAAAAATTTGAAGAATTCTGCTGGCATTTGCATTTTGAAGTGCAAACCCCATTTGTATTCCTAAGAAACCGAAACTCATGTTCCATATTTCCCAGAAACTTAATTTACGCTTTTCCATTATCGTAATTAAAAAATTAATTAGACGATAAGCGCTTTGCTTATCAAAACTTACTGTTTTTTCGAAGTAAAAGTAAAAGCCTTGACGGGCGTAAAAGTATTAATTATTTTTTTATTTATGCTAATAAAAAAGCCATAAATATTTTTTATGGCTTTAGAAAGTATTGATTTTAAGAAAATTAGTCAGTAGATTCTCTTTTTATTAGATGTGTTTCTATCACTTCTGTAATATAATTTTCATTGTGTTCTTCGTCATCATCTTCTTCGGCTTCTATTCTTTCTATAAGCATTTTAGCTGCTTTATTCCCCATTTTTTCACCGCTTTGGCTTACTGTTGTAATGCTTGGAGTGGAATATTTTGAAATAATTCCATCGGTAAATGCAATTACGGCCAAATCTTCAGGAACTTTTAATCCCATTTTATTGGCTGTTTTGATAATAGTTACTGCAAAAAGCTCATTTACAGCAAAAACAGCATCAAAAGCTCGAGCGTGCAGAAGCTCAGAAATGGTTATTTCGCAAGTATCTACATCTTCAATCTTTATGATTAAATCTTCGTTGAAAGGTAATCCGTTATCTAATAAAGCTTTTTCGTAGCCGTCTGTTCTCAGTTTTCCAACACTTACATAATCAACAGTTGTTACGAGCGCGATTTTTTTACGTCCACTGTCAATTAAACTTTGAACCGCTTCATAAGCTGCAGATTTATCATCAATAATCACTTTATCGCACAAAATGTCGTTGGTAACGCGGTCAAACATGACTACGGGCATTCCTTGATTTATAACTTCTGTAATGTGATGGAAGTCGCCTTTATACTGCGTTTCTTTAGAAAGAGACATGATAAAACCGTCAATGCTTCCGTTGGCCAACATCTCCATATTTAGGACTTCTTTATCAAAAGAATCATCAGATACACAAATGACTACGCTATATCCATATTCGTTTGCTACCTGTTCAATTCCGTTGATTACAGTAGAGAAAAAGTAGTGTACAATTTCGGGAATAATGATGCCGATACTCTTCGTTTTTCGGTTTTTTAAACTAAGAGCAATATTGTTTGGTTTGTAGTTGTAAAACTTTGCAAAAGCCTGAACTTTTAGGCGTGTTTCTTCTCCAATTTCGAGACTGTTTCTGAGTGATTTTGAGACAGTTGAAATGGATACGTCAAGTTCCTTTGCAATCTGTTTGAGGGTTATTTTACGTTTCATGGAGTTAATCGAAAAAAATCTAATTAATAATAAAGGTGTATAATATTTTTGGTATTTGCAATTTTAACACTGAAAGATTACAAAAAATAGAAAGTTTTCAACACTACCACGTTTTCGTAAAGCAATAAAAAGTGCCTGCTGTCGAGCATGTTAATAAATTCATAATTTTGAAATTCGAAGTAAAATTAAAAACTTAACTAACATTCAAAAACTCAAAACTAATTTAAACAAAAAGTATGAAAACAATTTACAAAAAGTTGTTATTTTTATTCCTATTGTTGCCGTTTTCTGTGTTAGCTCAAAACACTTTAAACGGGACTGTTGTCGATAAAGCAACAGGTCAGCCAATACCGGGAGTAAATGTAAATGTACAAGGTGCTCCAAGCGGTGCATCAACAGGATTTGATGGTAATTACCAACTATCAAATGTTAAAAGCGGAAACAAAATTGTCGTTTCTTTTATTGGATACAAAACGCAAACCCTTGATTTCAATGGGCAAAAAACACTAAACGTTTCTTTAGAAGAAGATACGAACCAACTTAAAGAAGTTGTGGTACAAGTAGGTTACGGTACTGTTAAGAAAAAGGACGCAACCGGTTCTGTATCGCAAATCGCTGCAAAAGATTTTAATAAAGGAATTAATGTTACTCCAGAGAGTTTAATTAGTGGCCGTATTGCGGGTGTTAACGTTACAGGAGGTGGAGCACCAGGAGCAAAAGCGGATATTAGAATTCGTGGAGGATCATCATTGACTGCTTCTAATGAGCCATTAATCGTTTTGGATGGATTGCCTTTAAGTAACGCTGTTCCGAGTGGAGCAACAAGTATCTTATCGACTATTGATCCTAATGATATTGAATCATTTACAGTTCTTAAAGATGCAGCAGCAGCAGCAATCTACGGATCGAGAGCAGCAAATGGTGTAATTGTTATTACTACTAAAAAAGGAACAAAAGGTGGTGTAAAAGTTAACTTTAGTTCTCAGGTTGGTATTAATACAGTAGCGAATCAGGTTGATGTATTAAGTGCTGATCAATTTCGTGAATTAGTAAATACAAAAGGTTCAGCTGCTCAACAAGCTTTAATGGGTACTGCAAATACAAACTGGCAGGATGAAATTTTCCATACTGCATTAACAACCAACAATAACATATCTGTTAGTGGTGCTTTATTTAATAAATTACCAGTACGTTTATCTGTTGGAAATGTTGATAATCCAGGAATCTTAAGAAACACTTCTTTTGAAAGAACTACGACATCGTTATCGTTAAATCCGGTTTTGTTTGATAACCATTTAAAAATTGATATTAGTGGGAATTTATCTTTTGGAAAAAACCAATTTCAGGATGAAGCTGCAGTAATAGGAAGCGCTATAGGTTTTGATCCAACGCAGTCAGTTTACAGTGCAGGTTCTCGTTACGGAGGATATTTTGAATGGTTAGAAAGTAATGGAAATTTACCATTATTGCCAGCAAGAAACCCTGTGGCAAGATTAAACCAAGATGAAAGAAGAGCAACTTCAACCAGAAAATGGGGGAATGTTAGATTGGATTATAAATTCCATTTCTTTGAAGATTTAAGAATCGTTGCTGAAGCTGGTATTGACAGATTTGATAGTAGTGGTTATACTGAAGTTAGTACCCAAAGTGCTTTAGGATATCAGCCAAATCCATTTAGTTCAGGAAATTGGACTAATTTCGGAAACTACTCAAGCTATACTGATATGTTGCAAAACAAAAACTTAAATACTTATTTCAACTATACAAAAGATTTAGGTAAATTTAAAATTGACGCGACAGCAGGTTATAACTATCAATTGTTTCAAAAAGAGAAGTATCAATCTGGAGAAATAAGACAACCAAATCCTAATGAGGATGTTATTACTGATCCGGACATCAACTTACAGTCTTACTTTGGACGTCTGAATTTAGGTTATGATAGCAGATACTTAGTTACTTTAAACTATAGAAGAGATGGAACTTCACGTTTCTCTGAAGAAAACAGATGGGGTAATTTTGCCGGAGTTGCTTTAGCATGGAATGTTGCTGAAGAAGCTTTCTTAAAAGATAACGAAACTTTATCAAGCTTAAAATTAAGATTTGGATATGGTACAACCGGACAACAAGATATTCCGGCACAGTATGATTATTTAAGACGTGTTACTTTAGGAACAATTAACACACAGTATATTTTCGGTGGAAAAGTATATTCTACTGCAAGACCTGAAGGTTATAACGAAAATATTAAATGGGAAGAATTAGCTGAAACTAACGTTGGTGTTGATTTTGGTTTCCTTAATGACAGAATTACTGGTACAGTGAACTACTTTGATAAAAAATCAAGTGATTTATTAGCTGATGTAGTAGTTCCTGACGGAGCTAATATCAGAAACCAAGGTACTTATAACATTGGTAGCGTAAGAACTAAAGGTATTGAATTTAATATTCAGTCAGATATCGTTAAAAATGATAATTTAACGTGGAATGTTGCTTTTAATACAACTTATATTGATCAAAAAATCACAGATTTAGGAATTACTGTTCCTGGTTTCCAAGGTTACCTTTCTGGAGATAATATTGCAGGAGGTGCCGGAAATAAAATTCAGGTTAACTCAGTAGGTTATGCGCCTAATTCATTTTTAGTATACGAGCAATTATATGATGCTAATAAAAAACCAATTGCGGGTGCTTATGTTGACAGAAATGGTGATGGAAAATTAGACGATGGAGATCGTTACAGATTCCACAAACCAGCACCGGATTACACATTCGGTTTGTTTTCTACTTTAAACTACAAAAAGTTTGATTTTACAATGAACTGGAGAGCTAGTTTAGGGAATTACATTTTTGATAACGTAAGTTCTAATTTAGGTTATTCTGATGCAGGTTTAAGAAGACAAACAGATTTATCTAACGTAAGTTCAGATTATCTTAATACTGGTTTCACTTTTGAAGATAATGGTACATCTCGTTATTTGTCTAACTATTTTATTAAAGATGCTTCTTTTATCAAACTTGACAATGTAACTCTAGGATATACTTTTGATAAGACATTACTAAAAGCAGCTTCTTTAAGATTTACTGCAGGAGTTCAAAATGTTTTTGTTCTTACTAAATACGACGGTTTAGATCCTGAGAAATTCAACGGAATCGATAATAATGTTTACCCAAGAGCCAGAACTTTCTTGTTTGGAGTAAATGCAAGCTTCTAGTAGAATATTGAAAACAAATTTTAAAAACAAATAAAATGAAAATATCATTTAAATATATATCTTGTTTTTTCCTATTCATTTTAGGATTAAGTATGACGCTTACCTCGTGTACGGACGATTTAAACGTGACACCGGGCGATGATGATGAGTTTCTATCTGAATCATTTTTTAAAGATCCGACATCATATAAACAAGTACTAGCAAAATTATATGCGGGATTATATGTAGGAGGAAATGACGGAGATTCAACACCGGATATTGCAGGAATTGGAGGAGATTTCAGTAGTTACTTAAGATTACTTTTCGTAACACAGGAGCTTCCAACAGATGAGGCGATTATTGCATGGGCTGATGGTACTTTGCCAACAATAAATACACAAACATGGTCACCTGCAAACGAATTTTTAGCAGGGACATTTTCAAGAGCATTCTATGAAATTAGTGTTGCTAATGAATTTTTAAGACAGACAACAGATGAAAAATTGAATGAAAGAGGTGTTGATGCAAATCTTAAAGCTGAAATCGCAACTTTTAGAGCTGAAGCTCGTTTTTTAAGAGCGTTTTCTTATTATAATTTAATGGATTTGTTCGGAAATGTGCCAATAACTACAGAAAACGACCCTGTTGGTTTCTTTTACCCGGAACAAAAAACAAGAGCAGAAGTTTTTACTTTTATTGAATCTGAATTGAAAGATTTAGATACAAGTCTTGCTGCGCCAAAAACAAATGAATATGGAAGAATCGATAAAACTGCTGCTAAATTTTTACTAGCACAGATTTATCTAAATTCTAAAGTTTACACTGGTACTGACAGAAATAATGATGCGGCAGTATTGTGTAATGATATTATTACAACTTCAGGATACACTTTTGCTAATGTTCCTTACAACTATTTGTTCTCTGCAGATAATGATAAAAATGGTGCACAATCAGAGTTCATCTTCCCAGTTATAGGTGATGGAAATGCTATTAGAGCAATAGGTGGAGGGATGAGTTTTATTATACATGCTTCGATCGGTGGAACTATGGATGCTTCATCAAGAGGTATGGACGGTGGATGGTTTGGAACCAGAACCCGTAAGGAGTTTGTTGCCCTTTTTCCTGATGTAACTGCGACTGGAGATAAAAGAGGAACATTTTATACAGATGGTCAATCTTTAGATATTAATAATGTTGGAACTTTCACAGATGGATATGCAGTTACAAAGTATATCAACAAAAAGGCTGATGGTAGTGCAGCACAAAGAACTGATATGCCGGATACAGATTTTCCTATGTTCAGATTATCTGATGCTTATTTGATGTATGCTGAAGCAACGGTAAGAGGTGCTTCTTCAGGAAATATTGCAACGGCAGTAGGTTATATCAATAAAATCAGAACCAGAGCAAATGCTACACAAATTAGTGCTGCAGATTTAACTCTTGATTTTATTTTAAATGAAAGAGGAAGAGAATTGTTCTGGGAATGTCACAGAAGAACTGATTTAATTCGTTTTGGAAAATTCACAGGCGGATCTAAAATCTGGCAATGGAAAGGCGGTACTATGAATGGTACTTCAACTGAATCTTATAGAGATTTAATGCCTATTCCTTCCAGAATTATTCAGGCAAATCCAACTTTGAAGCAAAACCCAGGATACTAACACCTTTATAAAACAGTAAAATGAAAAATATATATAAAATTTTAATCGCATTTATTGGTGTATTGGCAGTGTCATGTAATGCTGATGCTGTAGATGACAGACCAATAGTTTCAGCTGTTTCGGCACCAGAAATTACTGCACCGGCTACAGGATCAAAATATGTTTTGGATGCTAATAAACCATCAGAAGTAGTCGCGAAATTTACATGGTCAGCTGCAACCTATTCAACAGCTGTAGTTGTAAAATATACTTTGTTAATTGATAAAAAAGGTGGTGATTTTAAAGCTGCTAAAACCCTTGCAACAACAACTAGTATAACGGAAGCCTCAGTACTTGCTAAAGATTTAAATCAGGCAGCAATTGATCTTGGTGCAGCAACAGAAGTTGTTTCTCAGTTTGATGTAAAAATCACTTCAAGTGTTGCAGGAGCTATTCCTCAGGAAGGTAAAACACTGATCACAATCAGTGTAACTCCTTACACAGGTAGAGTTGATTACAACTTTAAAGAATGGTACCTGGTTGGAGACGCTACGGTTTCAGGATGGGACAATAATAAAGGAAACCAAATCTTATTCAGAAATCCAAAAAATGCAAATGAATATAAATTTACAGGATTCTTTAAAAAAGGTTATTTCAAAACCATTACAAACTTAGGAAGCTGGGCTCCAATGTATGGAGGCTCAGGAGGAACTTTAGTGTATAGAGGAACAGAGGCGGCTCCGGATCCTGCTAGTTTTGAAATTCCGGCTGATGGATATTACACTTTCATTATGGATGTTGATAAATTAACCTATAAACTTACCTCTTATGATGCTTCTGCTGCAAAATCATATGCAACAGTGGGTATTATTGGAGACAGTACACCAGGTGGTTGGGATTCTTCAACACCAATGGTAAAATCTACTTTTAATGGACACATTTGGAGCCTTGGAAAAACTGCATTGAAAGATGGCGGACTTAAATTTAGAGCAAATGATAATTGGGATGTTTCGTGGGGCGGAAATACTGCTTTCTCAGGAGGTGGCACAGGAGACAACATACCAGTTGCAAAATCGAAATATGTTATTTATTTCAATGATTTAGACGGAAGTTATTTAATGATTCCAAATCAAGAGTAATATTTTTAAATATTTAAAGGGCTATCTATAAGGTAGCCCTTTTTTACTCCAACTAATCAAACTAACCACATTATGAAAAAAACTTTACTATTGATCACATTTTTGTGGTCTGTGGCTACTTTTGCTCAGTTGCAAACGATAAGTTACTCCATAAATCCTCCTACTTTTGAAGATACAGCGTCTATTACTATTACAATTGATGGAAAGACAATTAATGAGAGTGCTTGGTCAGTAACAGGAAATGCACTATATCTTTGGTCATGGTCTTATGATGTAAATGACACAAATCAAATGGATTCTCCATCTAATGGATCCTGGACAGCGTCAAATGAAGCTAGTAAATTTACATACAACGCAGGAACGGATACTTATACCAAAACATTTATTTCATCAGTTTATTTTAATAGAAACGGAATTGGAAAAATAGGCTTTTTGGTTAAAGCAAAAGACGGATCCGGAACAAAACAATCCCAGGATATTTTAGTTGAAGTTGGCTCTTTTCAGGCAACACTAACTTCTCCGGCTGAAAATAGTACTACAATTATTGCTTCTGGTTCTAATTTCAATATTGCAGCTACAAATACAAACGGAACGGCAAGTTATATATTAAAAGCAAACGGTACGACAATCGATTCAAATGCAAGTACATCTTCTTATTCATTTAATCATACCAATATAGTAGCCAATCAAAGTTATGAATTGAGTGTAGTTCAGGGTGCGACAACTATAGTTAAAAAGTTTTCGTTAATAGTAAATCCAACTACAGTTTTAGAAGCTATGCCCGCAGGATTAGTTGACGGAATTAATTACAATACTTCAGACGCAACAAAAGCAACTTTAGTATTAGATGCGCCTTTAAAGGACTTTGTCTATGTTGCCGGAAGTTTTAATAACTGGCAGCCTACAACGGCGTATGCTATGAAAAAAGATCCGGTTTCAGGTAAATTTTGGTTAGAAGTAAGTGGGTTAGTTTCAGGTGTAAATAATACGTATCAGTATTGGGTAGTCGATGCAACTCCACTTGCAAATTCGCCGGCAATGGTAAAAACAGCAGATCCTTATTCTACGCTGATTCTATCTCCTTATGATGATGGTGGAATTCCGGCAGCTTCTTATCCAAATATGCCCGTTTACCCAGCTGGGCAAAACTTTGAAGTTACGGTTCTTAAAACGGGACAAACTCCGTATAATTGGCAGGTAACTAATTTCAGTAAACCTGAAAAAGATAAATTGGTTGTTTACGAGGTTTTGGTTCGTGATTTTGATGCAAGTAGAAATTATCAAAGCTTAATTGATAGAATAGGTTACTTTAAAACACTTAAAATAAATGCAATCGAATTGATGCCGGTAATGGAATTTGAAGGCAATGAAAGCTGGGGATATAATACTTCATTTCACATGGCTTTAGATAAGTTTTATGGTACTTCGGATAAGTTAAAAGAACTTATTGATGTATGTCATCAAAATGGAATTGCGGTTATCCTTGATGTGGCTTTAAACCACGCTTTCGGTAGAAATCCGATGGTAAGAATGTGGATGAATGATCCTGATGGAGATGGTTTTGGATCGCCAACAACAGAGAATCCTTATTTTAATACAGTTGCGAAACACAGTTATAGTGTGGGAGAAGATTTTAATCATCAATCGGCAAAAACACAATATTATGTAGATCGCGTTATCAAACAATGGATTGAAGAATATAAAATTGATGGCTTCCGTTGGGATTTAACCAAAGGATTTACACAAGAATGTATTGCTGCAGATGAATCTTGTACAAATGGATATCGCCCGGACAGAGTTGCGGTTTTAAAGAAATACGCTGATTACTCATGGAGTTTAGATCCTACACATTATACTATTTTTGAACATTTAGGATCTGATGCTGAAGAACAGGAATGGGCAAACTACAGAATCGCTGAAACGCCAAGCAAAGGAGTGATGATGTGGGGAAAAATGACAGATCAGTATAATCAATTGTCAATGGGATATGCTACAGATAATAATATTTCAAGAATGATGAGTTCCAGTCGTGGTTTTACAGCAAACCGTTTAATGGGTTATGCTGAAAGTCATGATGAAGAACGTTTAATGTATAAAAATGTACAATACGGTAATTCGGCAGGAACTTATAATGTAAAAACATTGAATACCGGATTGTCAAGAATGTCTGCAATTGGTGCGGTTTCATTATTAATACCTGGTCCAAAAATGATTTGGCATTTTGGCGAATTAGGCTGGGATGATTCTATTTTTACGTGTAAGGACGGAAGTGTAAATGATGCTTCAGGAACTCTTTCAGGCGATTGTAAATTAGATACCAAGCCACAGCCACAATGGAGTGAAAATTGGCTAGGAGATACAAATCGAAATAAAATTTACTACGATTGGGCTAAAATGATTAACCTGAAAGTAACAGAGCCGGTATTTCTTGGGACAGCTACAATGGCAAATGCAAACACGTTAACGGTAAATGTGAAAATTACAAATAGCAATCTTGCTGTGACACAATTAAAAGATGTGCTGATTTTAGCCAATTTTGATGTGACAGCCCAAAATGTTGCCACTGGTTTTCAATACACCGGAACCTGGTATAATTTAATGGATAATACTTCTCTAAATGTTACTGATGTTAATGCCACAATAAATTTAGGTCCGGGAGAATATAGAATTTACGGAAATAAAACAGCCAATCTGGCGATTCCTGAATTCGAAAAAGCAAACTCGGTTAATTTATATCCAAATCCGGTTTTGAACCATTTTACTTTAAATATTGCAACAACAAAAGTTCAGGTTTATGCAATGTCTGGTCAATTGGTAAAAAGTTTTACTCCGAATGGGAATATAGATTTTCAATTTGGCGTAAGCGAATTAAAAACGGGATTATATATAGTGAAAGCAATTGATGAAAATAATAAAGTTCAGGTTATGAAATTTATTAAAAAATAAAATTAGAAGTACAGTCATTATTTCTAATGATGAATGTTTGGTTAGTTTAGTAATGCGAAAGGGCTGTCAATTTTTTTGACAGCCCTTTCAATTTTAAGTTGATTTGGTTATTTTTTCTGATCGTATTCGCCAATCATAGAAAAATAACCAAAAGTTCCCAAGCCTAAAACGATTAATGGGGTAAGAATAAATAGGATAATAATTCCAAAGACTAAATCATCCTGCTGGTCCGATAGAAATTTGGGCAAACCAAATTCAAAGACACAAAAATAAGCCGCGGCAATGGATAGTATAATCCACAAAACACCTAAAATTTTTTTAACTGTATTCATATTATGTAGGTTTTAAAGGTGATTCGTTTTGTTTTTATTATCGATGTAAACCATTCCTATTACAAAGCAGACCGATGCAATAATGATGGGATACCAAAGTCCGTCAAGGTAAAAGTCGGCTTTTCCACTGGCTTTTGCATGTGTTACAAAATAGGTCGAAATTGCAGGAAGCAAACCTCCAAAAATTCCATTCCCAACATGATACGGCAACGACATCGAAGTGTATCTGATTTTTGTTGGAAACATTTCTACTAAAAATGCAGCAATAGGTCCGTAAACCATTGTTACAAATAACACCTGAACAAAGACCCAAAAAATTAACGCCCACTCATCTTCAGAATTTATTTTGATTGAAATAGTACTTTGAGATGTTTTTTTATTGGCAAAATCTGTTTTCTTTTCTATATACGAAGTTCCGTCTGTATAGGTTTTAGAGATAGTGGTTACAATATCATTATTCTTCGTTGTTTCAATGTTTTTCGTTGTTTTTTCAACGATTTCGGTTTTGTAGCTCACATTAGTAGTGTTGTACATTTCTTTGTATATAGAACGATAAGATAAAATCGCGAGTAACATTCCAAACATCATAATGTATTTACGACCTACTTTGTCGCTCAGCCATCCAAAGACAATAAAAAATGGAGTTCCTATTAAAAGTGCAATTCCTAAAAGCCCGTCAACTTGTGAAGAATCTACATTCATAACGGTTTTCATAAAACTCATGGCATAGAACTGTCCCGTATACCAAACAACACCTTGTCCCATTGTTGCTCCAAAAAGGGCTAATAAAACAAATTTTAAATTATATCGGTTTCCAAAACTTTCTTTAAGCGGATTTGCACTGGTAGTTCCTTCTTTTTTAGCCTTGGCAAATACAGGAGATTCGTCCATATTTTTTCGGATTAAATAAGAAACTCCAACCATAACGATAGAAACCCAAAACGGAACTCGCCATCCCCAGGAATCAAAGTCTTCTGCTGAAAGGACATTTTTAGTTGCCAGTATCACCATTAACGAAATGAATAAACCAACAGTAGCTGTGGTTTGAATCCAGGAAGTCCAATATCCTTTTTGTCCAACAGGAGCGTGTTCTGCAACATAAGTCGCTGCCCCTCCATATTCACCACCAAGAGCAAGTCCTTGTAACAAACGTAGAATTAGCACTAATAAAGGAGCTAGAAAACCTATAGTTTCATAACTCGGAATACATCCTATTAAAAATGTAGAGCCACCCATTAATAATAAGGTAGCCATAAAAGTATATTTACGACCAATAATATCACCAAGTCTTCCAAAAAACAAAGCACCAAAAGGGCGAACCACAAATCCGGCAGCAAAAGTTGCTAATGTAGATAAAAAGGCAGCTGTTGGATTATCACTTGGAAAAAATTTGGTAGAAATTACAACAGCTAAGCTTCCAAAAATATAGAAATCATACCATTCAATCATTGTTCCCATCGAGGAAGCTGAAATAACTTTCCAAATGCCTTTAGTCGAAGTTTTGCTCATAAAACGCTCTGTGTTTTTAATAGTAAATAAAATAGTAAAGTATGATTTTACGAATATATAAGATATTTTTTTATTTAGTTGATACTTTTTTAACAAAAACAACTTAATTGTTGACTTTACACTTTTTAGTAGTAATAAAGTTTCAAAGTGAAAGATTTTAACCGCGAAGAGCGCTAAGATTTACGCGAGGGTCGCTATGTTTTTCTGCAAAAAGATAAGATATAATGGTTTTTGTTTGTTCAAAAATCGAAGAATCAAAACGAATCTACATAATCAAGAACATAGCCTACGTTTCAACCGTTGGGACACTAATATACATGCATTATCAATATGTATTCCCAAGGTTGAAACCTTGGGTTATAAAAAGGTAGAATTTCAGAGTTGTAACCTTGAGTTTTTCTTTAACCGCAAACACGCAAAAAAAGCGCGGTTCTCAAAGTTTAATAAAGCCCTTGTGAACTTTGCGTAAACCTTAGCGTTCCTTGCGGTTAAGCTTTATTGGAATTTTAAAATTTTGAATTTAAATTTTCTCAAGGTATTAAAAACAAAAAACCCACTCAGTTGAGTGGGTTTTGGTGGTACCTCCAGGGATCGAACCAGGGACACATGGATTTTCAGTCCATTGCTCTACCATCTGAGCTAAGGTACCGTGTTGTGCTCATTGCGGGTGCAAAGATAGAATCATTTTTCGTTTATCCAAAACATTTTTTTAAAAAAATCAATTCGTATCTTCGCGTTGATAAAAAAACAAACATGGTTTTAGCGGTTGATGTAGGAAACACTCGAATTAAAGCGGCTGTCTTTGAGGGAAGTACTGTTCTTGAAAATTTTGTTTTTGAGAAAAATGAACTCGAAAAAAAAATTAAAATAATTTTAGAAAAATTTCAAAACTGCACCGATTTGGTCGTTGCTTCGGTTGGAAATGTCGAAAGACAGTCTTTTTTGACATTCGACGGTCAGCTAAAAATTCATTTTTTAACTCATGAAGATGTTTTCCCTTTCATCAATAAATATGCAACGCCAAAAACTTTAGGAATTGATCGAATGGTTTTGGCTGCCGGAGCTACGTTGCAATTCCCAAAACAAAATAGATTAGTAATTGATGCCGGAACTTGCATAACTTACGATTTTATCGACGAAAATGATAATTATCTGGGCGGAGCGATCTCCCCAGGTTTGCGATTGCGTTACGAAGCATTGCATAATTTCACGGCCAAACTGCCTTTATTGACACTAGATACTCCTGAATCCTATATAGGAAACTCTACCAAAGAAGCGATTCATTCTGGTGTTGTCAATGGGTTCGTCTATGAGATTGATGGTTTTATCGATGAATATCGGGAGAACTTTTCAAATTTTATAATAATTTTAACGGGTGGCGATGCAGAATTTTTGGCTAAACGATTAAAAAATACCATATTTGCCAATTCAAATTTCCTTCTGGAAAGTTTGAACCAAACATTTCAATATAAAATCGACAATGATTAAAAAAATTATAATAAGTGCTTGTTTACTTATCTCGTTCGTTTCATTTGCTCAGCAAGGTACAGCTTCTCCTTATTCTTTTTACGGAATTGGTGATGCAAGATTCAAAGGTACTCTTGAAAACAGATCTATGGGTGGCGTATCAGTAGAGCAGGATAGTATTCACTTGAATATTGATAACCCTTCAAGTTATGCGAGTTTAAGACAGACTACATTTACGATTGGAGGAACTTTTGGAACATCTACATTAAAAAATACTAATGAATCTGCAAAAGCGCAAAGATCTACTTTTGATTATTTAGCAGTAGGAATTCCGATGGGTAAATTTGGAGCTGCTTTTGGTTTGGTTCCGTTATCTTCTGTGGGATATAAAATTATAAATAATAATTCTGATGTAACTGGTGCAACAAATAGTCAGTTTGAAGGAAAAGGTGGTGTTAATAAGGTATTCTTTGGTTTAGGATATAAGATTTTGCCAAATTGGAATATTGGAGCTGATGTACAATATAATTTTGGACAAATTACAACAACAAGTATTGAAGGTATTACAGACGTTGCAAGTGTAACCCGAGAAACGAATCAATCTGAATTATCTGGTGTGAATTTTAACATTGGTACTATGTATCAAAGAAAGATTTATAAAAAAACGACTTTATTTACTAGCTTAAGTTACACTTTTGCAAGTACTTTAAAATCGGATAATGCGAGAATTATTTCGGTTTCCGGAGATCCGGATCCTTATGAATATCCATCAACAGAAACTAATTTAAAATTACCTAATAAATTAACGATTGGTGTTGGTGTTGGAGAGGCGAGAAAATGGTTAGTTGGTACTACATTAGCTTTTCAGGGTGATGGACGATATGCAAACTACTATAACTCTAGTGATGATGTACGTTACGAGAAGTATTCGAAATATGCGGTTGGAGGATATTACATTCCAAATTATACTTCGTTTTCAAGTTACTTCAGCAGAATTACCTATAGAGCTGGTTTGAAATATGAGAAAATTGGTTTAGTAATTAATAACCAATCAATTAATGATGTCGGAATGACTTTAGGGGCTGGATTCCCTATTACCGGATCTTTTTCAAATGTGAATTTAGGAATTGAATTTGGTAAAAGAGGAACTACATCTGCAGGTTTGATCCAGGAAAATTATATGAACTTTAGTTTAAGCTTCTCTTTTAACGACAGATGGTTCGTGAAGAGTAAATTCAATTAAACATAAACTGTTATGTTTTTTTAAGCTCATTACAATTTACTACATTTGGCAAATGAATTTACCAAAGAAATATATTATAAACGCTGTCACAGTTCTTGCTGTGACACTGTTTTTTGGATGTGAAAGTAATTTTAAGGAAGTTCAAAAAATTAACTTTTCAGAATTTGTTCCGGGAAGTGATGCAGATACGGTTAACATAAAATATACTGATTCAGGACGCATTACAGGGGTTCTTAAAAGCCGAAAAATGCTGGATTATTCTAATTTGGAATTTCCTTTTACTGAATTTCCAAAAGGAATTGATGTTACACTTTATGATAAAAAACAAAAGCGTACTTTTATAAAAGCAAATTACGCGGTTTCCTATAAACAAACCGGAATTATAGATTTACAGGGTAAAGTAAAAATTACTTCAGAAACTGGTCAGATGCTCGAAACAGAACAACTGTATTTTGACCAGAAAAATGAATGGTTTTATACCGAAAGAAAATTTAAACTTACCGATGCTAAAGGAGTTTCAAATGGTCAGGGAATTGACTTTAGTAAAGATTTTAAAGTGATAAATTCACAACGAATAACAGGCGAATTAGAAGCCAACGAATAAAACAATTATGGGTTACTTAAAATATACACAATACGTTTACATTGCATTTGCGGTTTACTTTATTTACGACGGAGTTATTAAGTTAAATGAAGGTAATGAAAATTATGCCTTGAGCTTTATAATTGCCGGAATGGCAGTTTTTATGTTTTTCTTCAGAAGAAAATTTGTCAAGAAATTTGATGATCGTAATAAAAAACAGTAAAAATGGAAATTAGTATTATAATACTTTGTTTAATACTATCAGCCTTTTTTTCAGGAATGGAAATAGCTTTTATTTCCTCGAACAAAATTTATCTTGGGATCGAAAAAAAACAAGATAATTTTGCTTCCCAGATTTTAACCAAACTTACAGAGAATCCCTCAAAATTTATTGCCGCAATGCTTATCGGTAATAATGTCGCTTTGGTTATTTACGGGTTTTTCATGGGTGATTTAATTTTAAAATGCATCACCAAATTAGGATATCATTTTTCGGATATTACCAGTTTATTGGTTCAGACCCTGATTTCAACTTTTATCGTTTTAATTACCGCTGAATTTCTACCGAAGGTCTTCTTTCAGATTTATGCCAATTCTTTGATTAAGATTTTGGCTGTTCCTGCTTATTTGTTTTACCGTTTGTTTTATTACATATCTACTTTTTTTATATGGATTTCAGATTTTGTTTTGAGAAAATTCTTTAAAACAGAAGGGGATCAGGTGCAGCTCTATTTTAGTAAAGTGGAACTTGGGAATTATATTACGGAACAAATGAATTCAGTTGAAGATGACGATGAAGTAGATTCTGAAATTCAGATTTTTCAGAATGCATTAGAATTTTCAGGTGTAAAAGCGCGCGATATTATGACGCCGCGTACCGAAATCGTTGATATAGATTTATTTGACAGTATAACAGATCTTAAAGAACTTTTTATAGAGACTGGTTATTCTAAGATTGTAGTCAGTCAAAACTCACTCGATGATATTGTAGGTTATGTGCATTCATTCGATTTATTCAAAAAACCAAAGACGATAAAATCAGTTTTGATGACAGTTGAGTTTGTTCCTGAAACTATTTTGATAAAAGACGCTTTAAATCTTTTGATTAAAAAGAGAAAAAATGTCGCTGTTGTTTTAGATGAATATGGAGGTACTTCCGGAATTATTACGATAGAAGATATTGTGGAGGAGTTGTTTGGGGAAATTGAAGATGAACATGATTTAGATGAAGAATTAATCGAGCAGGAATTGGGTGAGGGTAAGTATTTGTTTTCTACAAGATTAGATGTTGAATACCTAAATGAAGCCTATAAATTAATGATTCCTGAAGAAGACTCATACGGGACTCTGGGAGGGTTTATAGTGAATTTTACGAAGGAAATTCCTTTGAAAGGAGAAGAAATTGTAATAGATAACTATCATTTCGTGATAGAAGAAGCTACAAATAAGAAAATTGAATTAGTAAAAATGACAATAAAAGAGTGATTTCTTTTATTAATTAAAAAAATTGTGCAAAATAAATTGCTAGTTGTATTGTTATTAACTAGATAATTGTATTTTCGCAAACTGAATATAAAA
>RCUK01000865.1_pt1 | contig 22345 bp, 13 predicted proteins | sample 2166381 | NCBI WGS metagenome assembly RCUK01 (sample SAMN09932809, study PRJNA488358) | compost metagenome | isolation source: compost soil in an enriched community | place: Germany: Experimental Botanical Garden | reverse complement strand
ACCAGAACATGAACAACAACTGGACGGGCGCCATGCACGGCTGCCTGGCCTTCGACAGTTTCCGCAACGCCCAGCCAGGTTCGCCGATCTACGAACACGGCCTGACGGGAGGCCCCGAGAAGACCGACGGCGCCGTCAATTTCCTCGCCCAGCTCAAGCAGGACGTAGCCAACGGCACCCTGCCGCAGGTGTCCTGGGTGTTGCCCACGCAGGATCTGGCCGAGCATCCAGGCAGCAAGGAAGGCGTGGCCGGCGCGGCCGACTTCATCTCGGAAGTGTTGGACGCACTGACGTCCAACCCCGAAGTCTGGAGCAAGACCGCCCTTTTCGTGACCTTCGATGAGAACGATGGCTTCTTCGACCATCTGGCCATGCCCGCCGTGCCGTCATATGACGCCAGCGGCGTCCTGATGGGCAAATCCACGGTGCCCTTGGAGGGCGAGTATTTCGATGCCTCCGTGGGCAGCTACCTGAAGGCCGAGGACACCACGAGCGGCAAGATCCGCCCATGGGGCCTGAGCTCGCGCGTACCGATGTACGTGGTGTCGCCCTGGAGCAAGGGCGGCTGGGTCAATTCGCAGGTGTTCGATCACACCTCCGTGGGCCGGTTCCTGGAGCAGCGATTCGGCATTGCGGTGGACGCCATCAGCCCCTGGCATCGCGCGGTCTGCGGCGACCTCACCTCCTGCTTCGACTTCGTCAGCCCGAATGACCCGACCATCCCCAAGCTGCCCGACACGAGCAACTATCCCGCGATCAATGCGGCTCAGAGGCTTCTTCCCACGAGTCCGATCACCCAGGCGCCCGCCACGCCGCAGCCGCTGTTCCAGGAGGTCGGCACGCGTCTCTCGCGGGCGCTGCCCTACGAGCTGCACACCAGCGCGCGGATCGGCCAGGACGGCGCCGTGGAGCTGCTGTTCAGCAATACGGGCAGCGTCGGGGCGGTATTCCATGTCTACGACAAGCGCAACCTGGATCTGATTCCCCGCCGCTACACCGTTGAAGCAGGCAAGACACTGTCGGACGTCTGGAACGGCGGCGATTACGAACTGTGGGTCTACAGCAGCAATGGCTTCGTGCGGACTTTCTCCGGCAACACGCAACGGGGCATGGCCCTGGAAGTGCAAGTCTGCTACGAGCTCGCTGCCAGTACGCTATACGTGAAGCTGGCCAATCGTGGCACGGCCACGGTGCAGGCCGCGCTGCAGGCCAATGCCTACCGCTCGGACGGTCCCTGGACCCTGGCGGTCGAACCGGGTGCGGTCGCCGAACAGCACTGGTCCATTGGAGACAGCGGCAATTGGTACGACTTCACCGTTGCCGCCGAGGGCTTCGAGCGCCGCTTTGCCGGAAGGATGGAGAACGGCCGCCACGGGGTCAGCGACCCCGCCATGGCGCGCCATCTCTGACGGCCCGGGCAATGAACGGCTGGGCGCGCATCGCGGTGCGTGCCCAGCCGCGTTCCAGATTCAATGGCGGTGGCGTCCGTTCGAACGATTGTGGCCTCGATACTTGTCGTGGCCCCGATAGCCCGCGCGCCTGTAAGAGTGATCACGCCCGCGGTCACGGTCCCAATGGTGGCGGCGTCCGCCGCGGTCATCGTCGTCCGTGACGACGTGTCCCAATACCCCGCCGGCAGCGGCGCCGCCCAAGGTAAGCCAAGGGTCGCCGTCCGACAGCAATGCGCCGGCCACACCCCCCAGGCCAGCGCCGATGACCGTATTGCGCCCCTGCTTGTCGGCCAGTGCCGTCGTGCTGATACCCAGCGCCAGAACACTGGCGAAAACAGCCTGAATCAGTCGTTTGGTGATCGTCATGATTATTCTCCTAAGGCGGGCCGTTCTTCCGATGCAGCCATGCATGCATAACGGGTTGAACCGGCACTCGCTCATTTGGAGAACAAGGTAGCACCCCACCCTGTGTCAGTCCTGCAGATAGGGATTCGGTGTGTATAAGCTGTTTCAGCCTCTTTCGTGATCCATGATCATCGGCAGCGCCCTGGCGAACGACTCAATACCTGTAGTTCACGCCCAGCATGGCGCTGAACGGCGCGCCGTAGTAATTGCTGTAGACGTTCGTGCTGGCGTAGTACTTCTTGTCGAAGACGTTATTCAGGTTCAAGGTCGCCGACCACTGGGGGCTGAACTGATAGCGCGCCATCAGATCCACCAGCGCATAGGCGCCTTGGGACGACTCTAGCGGCTGTCCGCCGGGGCCTCTGCTGGAATAGTTGCTTCCGCTTTCCCAGCGCACCCCGCCGCCTACCGTCAGGGCGGCCAGGTCCCCCGGCAGGCGGTATGTGGTGTACAGCTTGGCGATGTGGCGCGGCAGGCCGACCTGCGTGGTGAAGCCTTCCGGCAAGCGTCGGTCCACATAGGCGTAGGAGAGCTGCATCTGCCAGCCTGGAGTCAGTTCACCGGTAATTTCGGCTTCTACGCCCCGCATCACCGCGCCGTCGGCGGCGACGTAAGCGTTGTCGCCATTCGGCGCCAGACGGTCGCCATCCAGCATGGCGTAGTTGTCCTGGCGTGTGCGGAACAAAGCCAGCGAGCCATTCAAGCGGCCGTCCAGGAATGCCGACTTCAGGCCGATCTCGTAAGTATTGCCCTTGATGGGCGCGAGCACGCCGCCCGACGCGGTTTGCGCCTGTTGCGGCTGGAAGATGCTGGTGTAGCTGGCGTATGCGGAGACGGTGCTGGTCAGGTCGTAAACCACGCCCGCGTAGGGGGTGTAGACGCCTTGCTCCCGCATGTTGTCCGGATAGGACGACCCATCGGTGTAGTTGTACGACGCTTGCTGATCCCACCACGTTACGCGGGATCCCAGCACCAGCGACAGCGCATCGGTCGGACGCAGACGCACCGCGCCATAGATCGACGCCTGCTTCTCGGTGTAGTAACGCTTGCCGGTCGATTGCCAGTCCGGTTCGGGCATGTCGCCGTTCCACTGACGGATATCGGGAATCTTGGCGTCATAACCCGGCGCGACCCAGAGCGGATACATGTCATAGTCGCCCCGGGTGCGCGAGGCGCTTGCGCCCACCACCAGATCATGCTGGCGGCCGAAGGCATCGAATGCGCCGGACAGGCTGGCGTCGACGGCGTTCTGGGTTTTCGGAATGGGCCATTTGGCCACCCACACCGACGCGCCCCGACCCGTCGTCGGGTCGGCCCAACCGTTGCTGCTGAACCAGCCATAGGTGCGATCATTGTCATCCCCCGTGCGGGACAAGGTCACCGAACCCTTCCACAGCGGCGCGAACTCATGGTCCAGCGTGGCGAACACGTTGTAGCGCGTGCGTTCCTGGCGGCTCCAGTTGGTCGCCGAGTTGAATCGCTGCGGAAAATCCGTCCTGGTGCCATCCGCGTACGCGGCCGGAAAGCCGAAGTACGAGCACGCGGTGCATCTCTTGCGCTGATACTCCGCGCCCAGGGTCAGCAGCGTGCGTTCGGTCAGATCAGCCTCGACCACTCCGTAAAGCAGTTGCGAATTCTGCTTGACGCGATCAATGAACGAACCGCCCTCCTGCCACGCGCCAACCAGCCGGCCGCGCAGCTTGCCCGCTTCGTCCAGCGGGCTGCCCAGATCGAATTCCGTGCGTTTGTAGTCCCACGAACCCACGGCTGCGCCCAAGCCCGCCTCGAACTCCCGGGTCGGCCGCTTGCGCACCAGATTGATCGACGCCGCGGGGTTGCCGGCGCCGTTCAACAGACCGGTGGAGCCGCGCACCACTTCGATCCGGTCGTACAGCGCTGTGTCCAGCCCCAGCGCATTGAAGTCCTTGTGCGTGGGCACGCCGTCCACCTGCATGTTGGTGATTTCCATGCCGCGCGCATACAAGCCCTTTTCGTTGTCGTCGGCCGATCCCTTTTTCTTGAAAACCAAGCCTGGCGTATTGGCAATGGCGTCTTCCAGCGTATTGAGCCCCTGATCCGACAAGCGTTGGCGCGTCATCACCGATACCGATTGCGGCGTCTCGCGCAGCGTCATCGGCAGCTTGGTGGCAGTGGTGGACAGGCCCACGGTGTACGAGCCGGAACCTTCACTGGGCGCGGGCTCTCGCGAGCCCAGCACTTCCACGGGCGCCAGCGTCTGCGCGCCGGCGACGCGCAAGCCATAGTTGTTGCCGCCCTGGCTGACGGCTTCCAGTCCCGTACCCGACAGCATCGCCGCCAGGCCCGAGGCGATGCCGTAATCGCCCTGCAAACCCGCGCTCTGCTTGCCTTGCGTCAGTTGGGCGTCGAACGACAGAACCACACCCGCCTGGGCCGCAAAGCGGCTGAGGGCCAGGCCCAGCGGACCGGCCGGGATGTCGTAGCGGTGGGCCACATCGGCCGACGGCGTGGCTTGCGCCAGCGCGGGCGGAGCCGGCGCAAGCCCCATCAGTGCGACAAAGACGGCGCCTGCGATCGGCGCCAGCGGACCGGGGTGGCGATGGATGGACGTGGTGAAAGGCATAAGCTCAGGTTTTCCGTGAATCAAATCCGACGTAATCCCTGCTAAGTCGGATGAGCGCGGAAAAAGGACAATGCCCGGTGAAAATAAATCAGCCGCGGGGGACAATCCGCGTGTAATAGCGCGTGAAACGCGACACCCGCACAGGCAGCGCACGTTCCACGGCGGCCAGCGCCCGGTCGGTATCGTCGATCGGGAACGCACCCGACACGCGCAGCGACGCGACCGCCTCGTCGCAGCTGAGGCGGCCGGAGCGGTAGCGGTCCAGTTGCGCAATGAAGTCGTCCAGCCGCATGTCGTCCACGATCAGCTGACCGCGGGTCCAGGCGTCCGGTTCGCCCGTGATGGCGCCGTCATGACGGGCGCCCGCCCCCGCCAGCACGCCTTGTTCGCCCGCCTTCAGCACCAGCGCCGCCCCCCCTTCGGCGGGCAGCAGTTCGACCGCATGCCGCAGCACCGCGACTTGAGTCCACGAGTCCTGCCGATTGACGGTGAAGCGCGTGCCCAGCGGGCGCACCGTGCCGTGCAGCGTCGTCACCCGCAAGGGCGGCAGGCCCGGGGCTGCGTGTTCGGTGTCGATCAGGATCTCGCCCGCATGGACGGTGATGTGGCGGCCGCGTGCATCCACCGCCACATCCACCGCGCTTGCGCTGTCCAGCCACAACAGCGTGCCGTCGGTCAGCAACAGTTCGCGGCGCTCGCCCGCGCCCATCCGGTAGTCGGCCAGATAACGAGCCGTCATCCGCTCGACTGGCAGGGTGCGCCAGGCCAGCGCGCCGCCCGCGCCGAACAGCACCATGGCCCCCAGCCCGCTACGCAGCGCGGCGCGGCGGCGCGCGAAATGATGGTCGGCTCGGTTGAGGGTGTCGGCCGCCAACCGCGCGGGCGCTGCTCCCAACGTGCCACGCAGGCTTTCCACCAGCCGCCAGATGCGGGCATGTTCGGGATCGGCCGCCAGCCAGCGGCCATGCGCCGCCACATCGGCCGCGCTGACCTCATCGGCACATAGCCGCGCATACCATTGCGCCGCCGCGGCAATTGTCTTGTCCGCCATCGCCGCCTACTGCCGTTCCAACGCGTAGACCAGGCAGTGCTCAGTCGCGCGCGCCATGTACTTCTTGACCGAACTGACCGTCACGCCCAACCTGGCCGAAATGTCCGCATAGCTTGCGCCTTCAAGCTGCGACATCAAAAAAGCGCGCCGCACCTTGTCGCCCAGGCCGTGCAGCATGGCGTCGATCTCGCGGATGGTTTCCAGCAAGATGGCCTGGGTCTCGGGCGAGATCGCATGGCTTTCCGGCTGCTGCGCCAGGGTTTCCAGCCAGGCACGCTCCAGCACCTGCCGGCGGATGTGGTCCACGAGCGTGCGTTGCGCCACCGTGGCCAGAAAACTGCGCGGCTGCCGCACGCCCTGCAGCTGGGCCATGGAGGCGGGCGAGGCCAGCAGACGCAGAAAGGTGTCTTGGGCCAGATCGGCGGCTTCAGCGGGCACGCTCAGCCGCCGCAACAGCCAGCCGCGCAGCCAGCCGTGATGATCGCGATAGAGCAAGCCCAGCTCGCGGTGCTCCAGAGATTCCGAGGACGACATGGCCGTAGCGCGACTGTTTTCAATTAATTAAGAATAGGAATTGTATTCATTATTGATTGTGATGTGAAACCTCCCGCCGCAACGGACAACGCGCGCAGCCCAATGACGCGGCCTACCGGTACGCCCCCCCTGGGCGGCGGCTCCTTCCGCGAGATCCGGAACCGTCAATCAGTTGTATTCTTTCGGCCGTCGTCATCATTCGCGAGGGAGTGCACGTGTATTGCCAAACTTGTGGGGCCGCGCATCGTGGCCGCGCCTCTCTTTGCGACGAATGCAAGAAGACCTTGTCCGGCCTTCCCAAACCAGGGAATGTCCCGGCTCCCGGCGGCGGTCTCGATGCCGATCAGGATCTCATTGCGTCGGGGTATCGAAAGCCGCTATCCAAGGAAGGCGGCTGGAATCGGCCGGAGCTCGTTCGCACAAACGTCATTCCGGTTGCACTTGGCGGTCGCTTTCTCAAGCGGGGTTGGCTCACGGCGTTTGGCGCGGCCGGGCTGATGGCGAATATTGGCGAAATGGCCTTCAGATGGGGCATCTGGTGGTTCTGGCTGATCATTCCGAGCGGATTCGCGTTCTTTATCGGTTATGCCCTGATTCGAAAGGGATTTGTCCGGTTTGCGGATCTGATCAACTTCGAGGCCGATCAGGCGGGGCGGGTCTATCTCACCACGATAGGTGGAGACTGTCCGGTATGTAGCGCCGAGATCAAGCTCAAGGACATCGGCCCCAAACGCGAGGTAAAAACCGTCATTCAGTGCACCGCGGAATCGACCCATCAGTGGGGCTTCGATCCCAAGCGCCTGGATGCGCTGTAGCCGCCAGGACGAGAACTGACTTATGGTTGCAACCACTCTCGTCGCCATGCTGTGTGCACACCTGTTGTGCTTCTCGGGCATGTTTTTACTTATTAGTCGACGTCTGCCTGGCAACAGGATGGGCATGGACTATTTTGCCGTGGGCAACCTCCTGCTGGCGTCGGCCTATATCCTGCAGCTGATCGAAGGGGGGCAGGCCTGGAGCGTGATGAGCGTCGTCAACCACACCCTCACGCTAGCCGCCCCCATCGCCTACTGGCTGGGCGCCATGCGCTTTTTCGGACGTCAGGTCCGATTGTGGCGTCCGTTGATTGTGTTTTCCGCAGCCTACATCATTGCGCAGATTTTGATTCAGTCAAACGCTGGAGCCACCGCACGCTACGCAATGCTTGCGGCGATGGCGACCGTGCTTTTCTTCGCAATGATAATCACCGTGATCTATGGGGTGCGCACGTTTGCAAAGGACTTGCACGGAGAGATGATATTTTTCGCGCTTCTGATTGGCGGGATCTGTGTTCTCAACGCAATGAAGTTCGTGAAAATCGTAGATGGCGGCCTGGATGCGCTGAACATGGACAGCCGCTTTCAAATGATCTTCTACATCTACATGTCCAGCCTGGCCACCATAATACCGCCCTCCATAGTCTGGCTGGTATTGCGACGGCTGACAGACAATCTGCGCAATATGGCGGCGCGCGATCCCATGACAGACCTGCTCAATCGCAGAGGGCTGTTGGAGGCGCTGCAGCTGTATTTCAATGCCCGGAATTCCGCGCCGGCTTACTTGCTGCTGATGGATGTTGACCATTTCAAGTTGATCAACGATACCCACGGCCACCAGGCCGGCGATGAAGTCATATGCCATGTCGCGGACTTGCTTCGCGCCACAGTACGCCGCGGCGATTTGACAGGCCGTATCGGTGGCGAAGAGTTTGTGGCCATTTGCCTGGAAACCGACGCTGCGGGTGTCATGCACCTGGCGGAGCGCCTGCGTGCCAGCGTTGAACGCCACGCAATCCAAGATGCCGGTTCCGGTCATCTCTTGCGCTGCACGGTCACCATTGGGATCTCACCCCCCTTCTCCGGCGCGCATGGCCTGGAGGATGCGCTTCGGCAAGCCGATTCCGCTCTCTACAGGGGAAAAGCGGCGGGACGCAATCGGATCGAACTAGCCGGCATCGCTCACAGCATTTCGGCTGAGAACACGGAACCGGCAATGGTGAATCCATAGGCAGATCGAGATCATTGGATCTCTAATCTTTGAATGAGCGCACTTGCAGGTGGAACCGACGGCACGACCAGCTCCGGCTGATCGCAGCTTGCCGATCCAGTGAGGCGCTATGTTGCATGGACGCCGCACCCAAATCATATTGATAGTCTTTCTCATTCTTATTGGTTAGACTTGCGGGCATCTTGTCCACGCCCGACCCGCTCACCCTCCCCGCGATCGAAACCCTGTACCGCCACCATCACGGCTGGCTGCGGGGATGGCTGTGCCGCAAGGTCGGCGACGCCAGCGATGCGGCCGACCTGGCACAGGACACCTTCATGCGCCTGATGAACGGCCGCCAGGGCACGGTGCTGCGCGAGGAGCCGCGCGCCCTGATCACCCATATCGCCAAGGGCCTGCTGGTGGACCACTGGCGCCGCCGCGCCGTGCGCGAGGCCTACCTGGAAGCGATCGCCCACCTGCCGGAACCGCAGGCGCCGTCGCCAGAGACCGGCCTCATCATCATCCAGACCCTGATCGAGATCGACGCCATGCTGAGCCGGCTGCCGGCTGTCACGCGCGAGATCTTCCTGCTGGCTCAGCTCGAGGGCTTGACGCTGGCCGAGATCGTCACGCGCACCGGCAAGCCGCTGATCACCGTGCGCCGTCATCTGCACAAGGCGCTGTCGGCCTGCATGGCGGTTGCCGCATGAGCGCCGCCGATGGCGCCGTGGACCGCGCCTTGCTGGACGCGGCTGCCGACTGGGTCATCCGCCTGCGCTACGAAGCCCCCGATGCCGATACCCGCGAGGCCTTCGTGCGCTGGCTGGCCCAGAGCGACGGCCATGCCCAGGCCTGGGCACGCGCGCAACGGGTGCTGGACCATTTCGACCGCGTTCCGGCCGGCATCGGCAGCGACGTCCTGCGTTCGCGCGGGCGCCGCTCGGTCGTGCGTGCGGTGATCACCGGCGGGTTGCTCTTGCCGGCCGGTTGGCTGGTCTCGCGCCAGGCGCCGGTCTGGACGGCCGACCTGCGCACGGCCACGGGCGAACGGCGCGATTGGACCCTGGACGACGGCACTCGCGTCGTGCTCAATACCGGCAGCGCCGTGGAACTGCGGTACACCGCCACCGAGCGCCGGCTCGTCCTCCTGGCCGGCGAACTGCTGCTGACCACCGGCAAGGACGCGATCCGGCCCTTGCTCGTGCAAACGCCGCAAGGCGAAGTCCAGGCCCTGGGCACGCGCTTCAGCGTGCGCCTGAGCGAACGCGCCAGCCAGGTAGCCGTGTTCGAGCATGCCGTCGAAATCCGCCCGCGTCACGGCCAGTCGCTGCGGCTGGACGCCGGCCAAGGCGCCCGCTTTACCGAGGCGGGTACCGACACACCCCTGCCCGCCAATGCCGACGCCACCGCCTGGGAGCACGGCATGCTGGTGGTGCGCAACGAGCGCCTGACCGACGTGCTGGCCGAACTGGACCGCTACCGTCCCGGAGTGCTGCGTTGCGACGCGGAGGTCGCCGACCTGCGCCTGTCGGGCGCGCTGTCGGTCAGCGACACCGACGCAGCCCTGCGCGTGCTGGCCGCCCGCCTGCGGGTCAAGGTGCGGCGCATCAGCGCCTATTGGGTAACGGTCGGCCCCCAGTGAAAAAAAGTTGGTCGGGCATGAGCACTTTTTCCTTTTCATGCGGCTAGGGAAATGACACCGCTACGGCGGACGAATTTCCCCAGATGACAGAAAGGACAAAAGAGTGACTGCACGCAATCACGCCGGGTTGGGCCCGCGCAAGCTTGGGATGTTGTCGGCGCTGTGCGGCGCCCTGGTGGCCGGGGCCATGACCCTCCCGGCCATCGCACAGGCCCGCCCGGTCGCCATCGCCGCCGGCCCCTTGAGCTCGGTACTCGCCAGCTACGCGGCCGCCGCTGGCGTGCAACTGGTATTCGACCAGGCCCAGCTCGCCGGCCGCCAAAGCCCCGGCCTGACCGGCGACTACGGCGTGCAGGAAGGCTTCGATCGTCTGCTGGCCGGCAGTGGCTTTCGTGTGACGTCCGATGGCGCCGGCGGCTATGCCCTGCGCCGCGACTCCCAAATCAGCGAACTCGATGCCGTGACCGTCACCGGCGCGGCGGTGCGCGCCACCAGCGAAGGAACCGGTTCCTACACCTCCGAGGCCGTCACGATCGGCAAGGGTCTGCAACGCCTGAAAGACATCCCGCAATCGGTGTCCGTGGTCACGCGCCAACAGCTGGACGACCAGAACCTCAACAGCCTGGGCGACGCCATGCGCAACGTCACCGGCGTAACCGTCGAAACGCTCAGCTCCGGCGGCGGCATGTCGGGCTTCATCTCGCGCGGCTACTCGCTGGACAAGCTGCAGGTCGATGGCCTGTCCACCCCAGCCGGTAGCGGCAACCTCTCGCCGGGCTTCGACCTCGCCATCTACGACCGCATCGAAGTGCTGCGCGGCCCAGCCGGCCTCTACCAGGGCACCGGCGAACCCGGCGGCTCGATCAACCTGGTGCGCAAGCGTCCCCTGCAAGATTTCGCCTTCAGCGCCCAGGCCAGCGTCGGGTCCTGGGACTACTACCGCGCCGTGACCGATCTGAGCACCCCCTTCGACAGCGAAGGCAAGGTGCGCGGCCGCTTCATTGCCGCCTACGAAGACCGCGGCTCCTTCGTCGACCGCGTCGAGTCGCAGCGCCCGACCCTCTACGGCATCATCGAAGCCGACCTGACGCCCCAAACCACGGTCGCCGCAGGCATCACCTACCAGCGCATGCGCGCCACCCCCGCCTTCGGCCTGCCGGCCTACGCCGACGGCGGCCTGCTCGACGTGCGGCGTTCGACCAACCTGAGCGCCGACTGGAACCGCATCGACGAAGAAACCACCGAACTCTTCGCCGACCTCGAGCATCGCCTGGATGGCGGCGGCCGCGTGAAGGCCAGCGTCTTTCATCGTGACACCGACACTCCCGTACGCGACTTCACCTGGCCGAACCGCGCCGTCAACCGCGCCACCGGCGACACCAACCTGATCGCCTGGTCATACCGCAACCACTGGCAAACGGCCGGCGCCGACCTCAACCTCAACCTGCCCGTCCAGGCCTTCGGCCGCGAACACACGCTGCTGTTCGGCGCCGATTACAGCTACACCCACAAGAACTTCACCTATGGGGGTGGCACGGTCTTCCCGACCAATATCTACCAGCCCGTCACCAACATGCCCAAGCCGGACATGGAGCAGGTCAACGGCAGCGACGGGCGCGTCAGCGAATTCGGCCTCTACACGCGCGCCAACCTGCAACTGGCCGACCCGCTCAAGCTCGTCGTCGGCGCGCGCCTGGCCTGGTGGAAAAACGATGCCCGCAGCGACAACGTGTACTTCGGCGACTTCAGCCAGAACGTCGACCGCATCGACGCCCGCACCTCCCCCTATGCCGGCCTCATCTTCGACCTGAACCCCCAATGGTCGGCCTATGTCAGCTACACCGACATCTTCCAGCCCCAGACGGCCACCACCGCCCAAGGCGCCACCCTGCAGCCGCGCACCGGCCGCCAGGTCGAAACCGGCATCAGGGGAGAATTGCTCGACGGCCGCCTGAACACGCACGCCGCCTTGTTCCAAATCGTCGACCGCAACCGCGCCATGACCGACCCGGACAACCCGCTCTACTCCATCGCCGCGGGCAAAGTGCGCAGCCAGGGCTTCGAAACCGAAGTCAGCGGCTCCCCGCTGCCCGGCTGGGAAATCATCGCCGGCTACGCCTACACCAACACCAAATACCTGGAGGCCCCCGAAGCCACCAAGGGCCAGGCCTACAGCCAGATCACCCCGCGCCACGCCATCAACCTCTGGAGCCGCTACCACTTCAGCGAACCGGCGTTGCAAGGATTCTCGGTCGGCGCCGGCGTGCGCTACAACAGCGGCTTCTACCAGCAAACCGGCAACGTCCGCTGGGACCAGGGCAGCTACACCACCGTCTCCGCCCAGATCGGCTACCGCTACAACAAACACTTCGACGGCACCCTTACTGTCGATAACCTCTTCGACCGCGTGTATTACGAAAAACTCGGCGGCGGCTCGCGTCAGAACTACTATGGCCAGCCGCGCAGCGTCATGCTGACTATGCGGTATCAATACTGAAGAAAAAATGTATGAACGCCCCCCGAACAGTTGGACGAGATCCGACCGTCGGGGGTTTTGCGGCCAAAGCCGTTTACAGGCGCCAGTTTCACCTATCACTCGCCGCCGTCACTTGGGTCACCTGGCTGTAGCCCGATTTGGAAACTTTGTGTCGACGTTCATTAAAGATGCGGCTTCGACACTATAAAAACCCGGACCCCGAGAAATTCAGTTCATCCACGTTCGTGGCCGTGGTTCATCGAACATAGGCGTTTTCAAAAAAATCGTTCAACTTGGCCGCCTTCATTCCGTCACATTGCCAGATTCTCTCCGTCCAGGAATATCGACCCACTTCCTCGGACCAACGTGAGCCGCTATCACCGACCGTCACTTCATTGTTACGTTCACCGTTGTCATCGCGACACATTTAACGAAATAGAAAATGTGCATTCGTCAAATTAATGCGAATATTTGCAAATAATCGCACGCGCAACCGCGGCGATTTCAGCGTAGGTCCCAATCTATTTACGTCGTATGCCCATTTTCTTTGGACACTGATGAAGTACGTCTCGGCGTAGCGCCGGTGCGGCTTCAGGGAGACGAGTCAGATGGCGCACTTCGCATGTTCTTTCAGATACCGAACCTCATGTTCGGCAGGCGTAGCTGCATGGTTATTGACAGCGACCTCCTGGGCAGCCAACTACCCGCCGTTCACTGTCCCGGCGGGCACGACATTCACCCTGAATGGTGGTGACAACGTCACAGGCACCGGTTCGAGCACAGCCATCCGCGTGGGCGGCGCCACCCTGAACTTCGGGCCGGGAAACATCGCGATCGGAAATGTCGACCTGGGAATCTTTGCGACGAATGGTCCTGCGGCGAACATCAATTTCCAAACGGGCACAAACGTCACGATTACGACGGTGACCCCAACGGGCCTCGGTTTGCAATCGACCGTGAATTCCCAGGCTGTGTTTTCGCTGGCGCCCAATTCCAACGTTACGATCCGCGGCTTTCAAGGCGTGAACTTGGGCCATACGCCATTCGGCACGTTGAGCCAACTGAACATCGGCAGCGGCGCGACGTTGAAAATCGAAACAGCACCGGCGGGCGGCAACCCATGGCCCAAGGGTGTCATGACGAGCAACAACACCGCGATTTCGATCGCTTCAGGCGGGGCTCTTGATGTGCAGACCACGGGCGGCCAGTATGCGCGTGGCATCGAATTGGGCTATAGCCTGACGTATCCGACATCGGTCGAGCGCAAACTCACTACCGCCCCAGGGTCGACCCTGCGCATCAGTACGACGGGCCAGACGGCGGATGGCTTGTACATGCTGGGCCTGGGCGAAGCCGTGCTGCAGGGCACCACCGACATCCATACGACCGGCGCGGACAGCAGCGGCATTTTGCTGCACCAATATGTCAGTCCGACAAACCACCTGGTGGTGGCGCCGCAGGGCGGATCGACCGCGCGCATTTTGACTGAGGGTGCCGATGCCTATGGCGTGATCGGCATAAACGGGTCCCGCGCGGAGCTGTCGGATCTTCAGCTGGAAACGCGGGGTACTGACGCCGTCGGTCTCTACGCGTACACAAGCACGGGCGAAACGCCCACGGTCTTCCAGGCGACACGCAACGCCATCAAGACCACGGGACCGGGCGGATTCGGGATCCTCGCGCAAGGCGACGGCAGCAGTGTCACATTCGACAATGGTTCGGTGCAAACGCAAGGGACGCAAGGCCATGGTGTCGTCGTGGCCGGCACGTCCAGCTTTGCCGCCACGAACAGCACTGTCGCCGCCAACGGACCACAGGCAATCGGCCTATTGCTGACCAGCGATACCGGCACCCAAAGCGCCACCATGAATGGCGGCAGCATTACAAGCGCAATGGGGACCGCCGTCGGCGCCGATGGCGGCACGGCGAATATCCAATTGACTGGGACGACCGTCACGGGCGCCACCAACTGGCTGCAGGTGGCCAGCTCCGGCACGCTGCTAAGCAGCAGGAGCCGCACGCTGCATGGCGTGGATCCCAGCCTTGCGCCGGATGCGGGCAATCCGCCCGGGGTCAGCAGTGGCGGCGCGCTGGCCGGCGCAGTTGCCACCGCCAACGTACTTGCCCGCAATGCGACACTATCCGGCGCCGCGGTCACGGAGGCTGGCAGCACGTCGAACGTGACACTGATCGATTCCACGTGGACGCTGACCGGAAATTCCAATCTCACCAATTTGGTCAACGACCCCAGCCTCATCGATTTCACGCCCCCGCAGGCGGGCGCGTACAAGACCCTCACGGTGCGCAATTACAGCGGGGATGGTGTCATCGCGCTCAATACCTTCTTGGGAACTGACAATTCGCCATCGGACAAACTCGTCATCGATGGCGGGAGCGCCACGGGCGCTTCCCAACTACGCATCAAGAACACGGGCGGCCCCGGTGCGTTGACGACGGCAAGCGGGATTCAGGTGGTCGAAGTGGTCAACGGAGGCGTATCCGGGGCGAGTGCGTTCGCGCTGTCCGGCCGCGCTGTGGCTGGCCCCTACGAATATCGGCTCTACCAGGGGTCCGCCTCGGCTCCGACCGATCAGAGCTGGTACTTGCGGTCTGAAAAGGAACCGGAGCCGCCGCCCGGACCGCCCACTCCGCCTGCCCCGCCCGGGCCCACACCCGACCCCGAGCCGCTGTACCGGCCGGAAGTTGCGGCTTACCTGGCCAACCAACGCCTTGTCGGGCAGATGTTCGTGCAGAGCATGCACGACCGCCTGGGAGAACCTCAGTTCATCGAATCGCAACAGTTCGCGGATGACGACAGCAAGCGCAAAGCACTCTGGCTGCGCGCGGTAGGAAAATGGGAAGGCACCCACAGCCGCGACGGCAACTTTGACGTAAGCACCGACCTTTTCCTGTTGCAGGGCGGCGGGGATCTTGCGCAATGGAAACTCTTTTCGGAGACCGATCGCTTGCATCTGGGAGCCATGCTCGGATACGGGACGGCTGACAGCACAGCCCGCGCCGACGGCAACCCATACAAGGCGAAGGGCCGCGTCGATGGGTTTAGCGCAGGCTTATACGGCACGTGGTTTCAAAATGACGACACCAAACTAGGTGCCTACGTGGACACTTGGTTCCAATATGGCTGGTTCAACAACAGAGTGCAAGGAAGCGAGCTGCCGCGAGTCGACTACGACTCTCAGGCTTGGGCGGTGTCGGCGGAGGCCGGCTACGCATTCAAGCTTCGGGAAAACTGGATGCTGGAACCGCAGGCTCAGGTGATCTATGTTGACTCCAACACCGACAGCATCACGGAGCAAAACGGCACCCGCGTAGACCGTGCCGACTCGAATGGGACCGTTACCCGCCTTGGGGTACGGACCTTCACCACGCTTGACCTCGGCAATAACCGCAAGGCCCAACCCTTCGCGACCGTAAACTGGTGGCACAGCAACGTCGACAGTTCCGTGTCTTTCAATCAGCTACCCGTCGGGGGGCTGTATCCCAAGGACCGATATGAGCTGAAGGTGGGCGTGCATGCCGACTTCACAAAGGGCTGGACCGGATGGGTCAATGCTTCCGGCAGCTGGGGCGCGCAGGATTACCACCAGTATGTGGGCCGGATCGGCGTGAAGTACACGTGGTGACGCTCGAGGGTCACCTCGCCAAAGCGACGACAGACGGCCCTTCTGGGCCGCTTGCCGTTTCCGTTGCGTGTGCGCCATTGTCTTGCCCCGCATTCCAAGTTATAAATGAGTGTTATTCCCATTGACACTCATTCCGCCCTTCCATGGACTCCCCCGCGTACCAGAACGTCCAACGGCTTTACGCGGAACACCACGATTGGTTGCTGGGCTGGTTGAACCGGCGCGTGAACAACCGCGCCGACGCCGCCGACCTGACGCAAGACACGTTCTGCCGGGTGCTGACATCGCCTGCCTCCACGCCCATCGCGGAACCCCGGGCCTACCTGCTGACGCTGGCCCGACGCCTGACGATCGATCTGTGGCGCGCCCGCGACGTTGAAGCACGCTACCTGGAAGCGCTGGCGCACGAACAAGAACCCGTCGCCGCCTCGCCCGAAACCCTGGCCATGCTGAAGCAGGCCGTCATGGAAATCGACAGCTTGCTGGACGGCCTGCCCGTGCCGGTCAAGCACGCCTTCCTGCTGAATCGGCTGGACGGCATGACGCATCCCGCCATCGCTCAGGCCTTGGGCCTATCGCTAGCGACGGTGGAACGGCATGTGAAGCGCGCCTATCTGCACTGCCTGGCAGCACGCCGCGCGAACGGCCCCACATGAACGCTCCCGCCGACGACGTACTGATGGAACGGGCAGTCGACTGGATCGTGCTGTTGACCTCGGGACAGGCTTCCGATCAAGACCGCCAGCGTTTTGAACACTGGTTGGCCAGCCATCCCGAACACGCACGAGCATGGGCCGATGTCGACGGCCTGATGCGACAACCTCTGTCGCGCTTGCGTAGCGCCTCAGGGAATGCGCCCGGCCCCGCACGCGCCGCCCGCGCCGCTCTGCTGCGGGCAAGCGGTCAGGACCGCAGACGCGTGCTGAAGCTGGCCATGTTGTTGGCTGGCGTGGGCATCGGCGCACTGGTCACCGACCGCTACACGCCGCTGGCTGGCCTGTCCGCCACCTACTCCACCCGCACGGGCGAACGCCATACCTATACGCTGGAAGATGGCAGCCTGCTGACCCTGAACGCCCGTTCCGCCGCAGACGTCAGGTTTGACGACACGCAGCGCACCATCGTCCTGCGTCACGGTGGCTTGTATGCCGAGACACAGCACGACCCGAGGCCGTTTGTCGTCCGGACCCGCTACGGCGATGTGGCGACAGGCCAGTCGCGCCTGGCCGTCAGCCAATTCGACGCTTATGCGGTCGCCAGCGCCGTCGAGAACGCGCTGACGTTGCGCCCCGTGCATGGCCAGGCGCTGGCGGTGCCACACGCCAGTTCGGCGGCGTTCGACATGGATCATGCCTGGGCGCGTGGCGACGCGGGCGACGCCAGTTGGCGCAGCGGCATCCTGCGCGTGCGCGACACCCGCCTGGACGAGGTGCTTGCGCAACTGCGCGCCTACCAGCCCGGGCTGATCCGCCTGTCGTCCCAAGCCGCCGCGCTGCGGGTATTCGGCGTCTTCCCGCTGGATGACCCCCGCCGGACCTTGCAGGCGATGGCCGAGACGCTGCCGATTCGCGTGCAGCGCTACGGGCCCTGGTTGACGGTGGTGGACGCGGCCTGAAGCGGCGGCAGCACATTTTTTCCGGTAATGAGGGGATTGCAGGTGGGTATCCGTCATGACTAATGACGCAACCGCAATCCTCTTTGTGCCGGACCTCCTCAACCATGAATTTCCCCTTGACCCGTGGCGCCGCGCTTGTCGCTGGCGCCCTCGGCGCCAGCCTGCTGATGCAGCCCGCCCATGCCCGGGACTTGCCCGCCGCCGCGCAGCAGTCCGTCCTGGCCTACGACCTGCCCGCCGCCCCGCTACACGACACCCTGAGCCGGATCTCGCTGCAAAGCGGCCGCACCATCTCGGCCAGCGCCGAACTGGTCTCGGGCAAGCAAGCCGCGCCGGTACGCGGCGCGCTGAACGCCGAAGCAGCGGCGCGGCAGGCCCTGGCGGGCACAGGCCTGGAACTGGTCGTGACCCCGGCAGACGTGCTGACGGTGCGCCCTTTGCCTGCCGCCGGCGCCGTCACCTCGCTGGAGCCGGTGTTGGTCGCCGGCAGCCATGTCGTCCCGGCCAGCGAAGGTACGGGCTCATATACCGTGCCCGAATCCTCCTCCGCCACGCGAATGCGGCTGTCGCTGCGAGAGACGCCGCAGTCGATCACGGTCATCACGCGTCAACAGATGGAAGACCAGGGCATCATCACGGTTGCCGGCGCATTGAAGCAAGCGCCAGGCATCGTGGTCGCACGCGGAAACTCGGAGGGCTACAGCTTCTATTCGCGCGGCTTCCAACTGCAGAACTTCCAGTTCGACGGTTTGCCCAGCCTGTCGAGCGACGGCGGCAACGTGCGCGACAACTACAGCATCACCAGTTCGGTGATCTATGACCGGATCGAAATCCTGAAAGGCGCAACGGGCCTGGTCAATGGTGCCGGGTATCCGTCCGGCGTCATCAACCTGATCCGCAAACGGCCCACTCGGGAATTCCAGGGCAGCGTCACCGCCGGCGCCGGATCTTGGGACCAGTATCGCGGTGAGCTCGACCTCAGCGGCCCCCTGGCCGAGAGCGGCCGGATCCGGGGCCGCATGGTCGCGGCGGTCGACGACGCCAACAGCTTCATCGACTACACGAAGACGCGCGAAGACGTGCTGTACGGCATCCTGGAAGCCGACATCACGCCGCGCACCACGGCATCGCTGGGCATCGAATACCAGAAGAACAAGAACAACGCGTCGTCCAACATCCATCTGCCCGCGTTCTACACGGACGGCACCCAGGCCAGTTTTCCGCGATCGACGAACCCGGCCGACAAGTGGACGTGGCGCACGCATGAAACCACCCGCTATTTCGCCGACATCACCCATACGTTCGACAACGATTGGCAGCTGAAAGTGGCGGCGGGGCATCGGGGCTATCAATCACGCGAACTCATGGCTGGCATGGGCAGTTCGTTCATCGACGTCGACACGCACGGCATCAGCCACAGCTTGGGCCAGGCCAGCCTGTTCGACACGGACTCGCGCGAAAACAGCATCGACGTGCAGGCCTCCGGCATGTTCTCGCTACTGGGCAGGCGGCACGACCTGGTCTTCGGCTACAACGCCGCACGCACGCATTCGACATCGGCGCGCGACGACGGGCTGACCGACCTGCGGATCCCGGATGCCTTCAATTGGAACAACGACAGCTTCAAGCCCACCGTCTACAAGCACTTGCTGGATTTCGACGTCGAAGTGTCGCAGAAGATCCTCTACGGCGCGACGGCGCTCCGGCCCACGGACCGCTTCGCGGTGATCTTGGGCGGACGGTTTACCGACTACGCCTGGCAGCAGAAATCCGCGTTCAGCAGCGGATCGCGCGCCAGCTACGGCACGACGGTGGACGACAAGTTCATCCCCTACGCCGGCGTGACGTTCGACGTAGACACGCACCACACGGTCTACGTCAGCTACACCGATGTCTTCAAACCGCAAGCCTTCAACTTCGACGCGAACAATCGGCAGCTGGATCCGCTGACCGGAAAAAGCATGGAAGTGGGCGCCAAGGGCGAATATCTGGACGGCAGGCTGAACACCAGCATCGCCCTCTTCCAGCTTAAGCAGGAAAACGTGGCCGAGCTGGATCCCAGTGGCGCGAAGCTTCCCAACGGCAGCGTGGCCTACGTGGCGGTGCCTGGCGTGACCACGCGCGGGATCGAGCTGGAGATTTCGGGAGAACTGCTGCCTGGCTGGCAGCTCAATGCCGGCTATACCTACAGCCAATCGCGCGACCGCGGCGGAGAACGCGTCAGCACCACGCAGCCCGAACAGATGTTCAAACTGGCCACCACGTACCGCCTGCCCGGCGATTGGCACCGCCTGACCGTCGGCGGCAACGTCCATTGGCAAAGCGGCACCTACTTTACGCAGGCCGTCAGCGGCGCGAACCGCCGCTTCATCCAGGACGGCTATGGGGTACTGGGATTGATGGCCGCCTACGATTTCAACAAGGACCTGCGGTTGACGGTGAACGTGAACAATGTGCTGGACAAGACCTACTACTCGGGCATCGGCACCTACAACTCGGTCTACTACGGCGCCCCCCGCGACGTGCTGGCGCAGCTGCGGTACAAGTTCTAGGCGCCGCTTATCGCGCTTTGGACGGGGCGGCGCGCGCCGCCTCGACCTCGCGCATCAAGGATGCCGCGTCCGGGCGCAGTGGCAACACCAGCCGGCCCTGGCTGGTCGATCGCCCCCGCTCACCGCCCGACATAAAGCTGTGTTCGCCATCCGGCGTGAAAGCCTGGCGGCAGCCGGCGCATCAGCCAGACCTGCTATCGGTACGTCGCCAAGACGGACGCCGAGAACGAGGAAATCGCCCATTGGCTGCTGCGCCTGACGGACCATCACCGGAACTGGGGCTTTGGCCTGTGCTTCCTGTACCTGCGCAACATGCGAGGCTTTGGCTGGAACCATAAGTGCGTGTATCGGATCTATCGCGAGCTCGAGCTAGACCTGCGGATCAAGCCGCGCAAACGGCTGGTTCGGCAGGCGATCGCGACTCCCACCTCCAAGTGAATGGTGCAGAAGCCTGAAAGGGCTGACGTTCGAACACAAACCAGTCAAGGCACCCTCGCCTGCCACTCCTGCCGCATGGCAGCGCCGGCGTACCTGCGGGCATGCAGCGAAATCACTACCTAGCCGTCTCCGACGCCTGTAGACAGGCATGACGAGTCGCCGCGCTCGGCCTCGGATCAACTTCAACCGTCCACCACTCCATCTGCAGACCGGAAGACGGAGCACGCCCGCTCGTCCTCGTTTGTGACAGATCCGACCTAGGGTTTTCACATATATGTACATTTACGATATTCATTAATACTATATTTGCACATTCATGTGCGATTAGAAACGAGCAAAGCAAGCTCGCCATACGAGACGAAATGCCTTCACAAAGGGGGAGGAAATGGAAATAACCGCATCCGCACCACATTCGGTGTCCATGTCAAAAAAGGACCGGCGTGTCATCGTTGCTGCATCCTTGGGCACAGTCTTTGAGTTCTACGATTTCTTCCTAATCGGTCTGCTCGCGGCCGAGATCGCGCGTGTGTTTTTCTCCGGGGTCAACCCAACTGCCGGCTTCATCTTCACCCTGCTAGGGTTCGCCGCCGGCTTCATGCTGCGCCCATTTGGCGCAATCGTGTTTGGCCGACTGGGAGACCTGGTCGGACGCAAATACACCTTCCTGGTCACGATCGTCCTGATGGGCGGATCGACCTTCCTGATCGGCGTATTGCCTTCCTATGAAACGGCCGGCCTGATCGCCCCGATAGCCTTTGTACTAATGCGCATGGTCCAGGGTTTGGCGCTAGGGGGTGAATTCGGCGGTGCCATGATCTATGTGGCCGAGCACGCCCCCACCAATAAGCGCGCCACGTGGACAGCTTGGGTGATCCTGACTGCCGCCGTCGGTTTTCTGCTGGCGGTTGCCGTCATCATCCCGTTGCGCCTGACCATGGGACCGGACACATTCCTGGCATGGGGCTGGCGCATCCCTTTCATCGTTTCCATCCTGTTGTTGGGCATCTCGCTGTGGATACGCCTCAAGCTGGACGAATCACCTGAATTCAAGAAAATGAAGGCGGAGGGCCGGGCTTCGAAGTCGCCGTTGGCGGAGACGTTCGGCAACTGGAAGAACGTCCGCTTGATTCTGATCGGCGCGCTATGCATTCTTCCGGCGCAAGCCGTGCTCTGGTACACCGGCCAGTTCTACTCTCTGTTCTTCCTGATCAAGGTATTAAAAGTCGAGACGCTGACGGCAAATTTCATGCTGATCATTGCGACCTTGCTAACGGCGCCGCTCTACATCGTCTTTGCGAATCTGTCGGACCGGATCGGACGGCGCCCGGTCTATATCGGCGGTTATGTTCTAGCAGCAGTGCTGACCATTCCGATCTTCCACGGCCTGACACACTTCGCCAACCCTGCCTTGCAACGTGCGCAGGATCTGTCGCCGATCGTTGTCGCCATGAATCCTGCTGATTGCTCTGTGCAGTTCAACCTGCTTGGCACCAGCAAATTCACCTCGTCGTGCGACGTCGCCACTAACGCCATGACCACGCTCGGCCTAAATCACACCAGCGTTGCCAGTCCTGACACCCGAGTGGCTGAGGTGCGTGTCGGAGACAAGGTCATCGTCTCGTACCAGGGCGATGCGCCAAACGCGGCCGAGGAAAAGAAGCGCTTTGATACTGAATTGCGCGCGGCGCTCATCGAAAAGCAATACCCGCTGGGCACGGCGAACCCGGAGGACGTCAATGCCCCGGCTATCGTTCTGCTGCTGATGCTTCTACTGAGCTTCGGCACCATCACCTTCGCCCCGTCTACGACCTCGTTGCTGGAGATGTTCCCCTCGCGCATCCGCTACACCGCCATGTCGTTTCCGTATCACCTGAGCGCGGCCTGGTTCGGCGGCTTTCTGCCGGCGA
>RCUK01000863.1_pt1 | contig 22427 bp, 19 predicted proteins | sample 2166381 | NCBI WGS metagenome assembly RCUK01 (sample SAMN09932809, study PRJNA488358) | compost metagenome | isolation source: compost soil in an enriched community | place: Germany: Experimental Botanical Garden | reverse complement strand
CGGTGCACCTCATCGACGACCGCTACCGCCGCGCGAAGGTGCGCGGCCTGCTGCCCGGCTGGTGGCGGGTGGACTGAGCCGGCGCGCCCTACGCGGGCCGCAGTTCCGTCAGGGGTTGGCTGGGATCGCGGCTGAGCTGGTAGCCATACCAGAGGCTGCGCGCCATGCGTTTGGCCATTTCGCTGGCGGCGTCGCCCAGGGCGCGGTTGGGCAGGGCGTCGGCGGTCTCCCCGAACAACACCAGCCAGCGCTCGAAGAGTTCGGCCTTCAGGTCGGGCATGGCGACATGCTTGGGCATGGGCATGCCCGAGAAGCGCCGGGTGCCCAGCAGCACCGCGGACCAGAAGTCCGACAGCGTGGCCAGATGCTCGTCCCAATCGTGGATCATGCCGTGGAAGATGGGGCCCAGCGCCTCGTCGGCGCGGGCCTTGCCATAGAAGGCATGCACCATGTCCTGGATTTCGGCTTCGGTGCAGAGGTCGGCGGTTGAGGTCAAGATTGTCTCCGGGCGGGGGGGCAGGAGGCGATGTTAGGACGGGTGCGGGCGCCGGCGGTTTGATCTGGCTCAAGCGCGCCGATGGAATTTACGCTGGCGCCTGTTTGCGCGCGCTGGCCTGGCGGCGCGGACGGCCCAGCAGCGCGTAGATGGCCAGCGCCGTCAGCACCGCAATGCCGGCCAGTGCATACAGCACCTTGCGAAAAGCCGCGTCATAGCCGTGCCGCAGCAGATCGGCTGTGCCCGGCAGCAGGCTGGAGGCTTCGGCCAGCTGGCCCAGCGCGCCGCGGTTGGCGGCCAGCAGGATGGTCTGGGCGTCCGCCGCGCCGCCCAGCGCGGCCGTCAACTGCATCTGGATCAGCAGGGCCAGCAGCGCGCTGACCACCGCGATGGCGATCCCGTCGGCGGATACGCGCACCGTGTTGAAGATGCCCGTGGCCATGCCGACATTGCGCGGGTCGACGACGCTGACGGCCATGGCGTCCATCAGGCCCCACGGCACGCCGATGCCGATGCCGATCAGGCTCATGGGCAGCCACAGGCCGGTGGCGCCGGTCGCCAGCACATTGGCCAGCCATGCCAGGCCGGCGGCAACCGTCAGCAAGCCCGCGGCGGACAGCAGCCCCGGATTGCACCAGCGGGTCAGCAGCGCGGCCAGGAAAGGCACGACCAGCAGCGGCGCGGCCAGTCCTGTCATCAACTGTCCGGCTTCAAGCGCGGTGTACCCGTCGATGCCGATGAAGCGGCCCGGCAGCATCGCGATCAGCACTATGAACAGGAAGGCGGGCGAGGCGGCCAGTACCTGCACGCCGACAAAGCGCGGGTCGCGGAACAGGCGCAGGTCCAGCATGGGCCGGGCGACTCGCCGCTCCACGCGGACAAACAGGACAGCGAGCAGGACCGATGCGAGCAGGGCGCCGAGCACGTGGCTGTCGGTCCAACCCGCCTCGGGCGCCAGCAGCATGCCGTAGGTGCAGAGGCCGAGCGCGCCCGTGAAGTTGATGGCGCCTGGCCAGTCCAGGCGGCCCTGCGCGGCGCCGCGCGTGGGACGCACGCTGATGGCCACCAGGATGCCGCCCGCCACGCCCAAGAATCCGGTGGCGAGGAACACCCATTCCCAGCCGGCGGCCTGCACCATCCAGCCCGAGGCCAGGGGGCCGAACGACAGGCCGATGCCGAAGGTGGTGCCCAGCAGGCTGAAGGCGCGGGTGCGCGCCACGCCGTGGAACAGCGGCGCCAGCGAGGACATGGCCGCGGCGAAGGCGGCGGCCCCGCCCATGCCCTGCATCAGCCGCAGGAAGTCGATCCAGGCCGTGGCGGGCATGAGGGGAATCAGGAAGGTGGCGGCGCAGAACCAGGCCAGGCCCGCCAGCCATACGCGGCGTGGCCCGTACAGGTCCGTCAGGCTGCCGGACACCATGATGACGCTGCCGTAGGCCAGGATGTAGCCGTTGAGGATCCAGTTCAATTCCACCGGGGTGCCGCCCAGCGCGTGGCTGATGGACGGCAGGACGACGGCGGGGCCGGTGAAGCACAAGGGAATCAGCAGCGCGGTCAGGCTTGCGGACAGCAGCTGCAGCCAGCGGCGGGGGTGGGGTGGGGAGTCGGGGATTTGCATGAGCCGAAGCATAGGTGGCCGCCGATAAAAGAAAAACAGGCTAGGATTCCGAATATTCCGGACATTTTTGTCCGCATTGAAGGAGCGCTGCCCGATGGACAGCCTGAGCGGAATCAGCGTGTTCGTGCTGGTGGCCGAGACGCGCAGTTTTTCCGAAGCCGGCCGTGTGCTGGGCGTGTCGCCATCGGCCGTGGGCAAGAGCGTGGCGCGCATGGAAGAGCGCCTGAAGGTGCGGCTGTTTCACCGCAGCACGCGACATATCGCCTTGACGCCGGAAGGCGACAAGTTCCTGGAGCGCTGCCGACGCATTCTCTGCGAGGTCGAGGCCGCCGAGCTGGAACTGTCCGAAGCCACGGATGCGCCGCACGGCAAGCTGCGGGTGAGCCTGCCGCGCTACAGCGGATTGTTCGAGGAGGCCATCGCCGGCTTCATGCGCCAGTATCCCGAGGTGGAACTGGACCTGGATTTCACCGACCGCATGGTCGACGTGATCGGGGAGGGCTTCGATGCCGTGGTCCGCACCGGCGAGATGGACGATTCCGGCCTGAAGCGCCGCCGCCTGGGTGCGTTTCGCCGCATCCTGGCGGCCTCGCCCGGCTATCTGCGCCAGCATGGCGTCCCCAGGCGCGCCAGCGACCTGCGCCAGCACGCCTGCCTGCATTACCGCTATCCCAGCACCGGCCGGCTGGAAAAATGGCCGCTGAAGCTGGGGGCCGATGCGCAAGCGCCGGAGCTGCCGCTGACTTTGGTCTGCAACAGCGTCGAAATGCGGATATTCCTGGCGCTGGGCGGGCAGGGCATCGTGTGCCTGCCGGACTTCACGATCAGGAAGGAACTGGCCACGGGCCGCCTGCAGGCCGTGATGGAGGAGCGCACGCGCGGCAACGGCACGATGTGGGCGCTATGGCCGGCCAGCCGCCATGCGTCGCCCAAGCTGCGCGTCTTCATCGACCACCTGGCGCAGCATCTGTTCCCTTGACCGCGCCATAGGCCTGACGCAACTGCGGCGCCTGCTCGCGGATCCGGCCCGCCAGGGAATCCAGCGTAGGCATGAACAGGCCGTCCGGGCGTGGCGTCGCCGTTTTGCGTAGTATTGTCGGCTTGCGCGGGCGGCTGGCCGCCGTGCCGCGCACGACGACAATATGCGCCCGGCCGTGCCGCGGCGCGCCACAGGAGACAAGCATGCCCACTGCCGCCCCGCTGAACGAGATCGTCGCCATGTCCGCGCACGCGCTGTCGGACGCGATCCGCAGTCGCCGCGTGTCCTGCCGCGAGGTGATGCAGGCCTACCTGGCGCATATCGACCAGGTCAATCCCAGCCTGAATGCCATCGTCGCCCGCCGCGGCAGCGAGGAGCTGCTGCGCGAGGCCGGCGAACGCGACGCGCAACTGGCCGCGGGGCAGTGGCTGGGCTGGCTGCACGGCATGCCCCAGGCGCCCAAGGACCTGACGGCCGTGCGCGGCATGGTCACCTCGATGGGATCGCTGGTCTACAAGGATCAGGTGACGGCGCACGATTCGATCATCGTCGAGCGCATGCGCGCCGCCGGCGCGATCTTCATCGGCCGCAGCAACGTGCCGGAATTCGGCCTGGGTTCGCACACGTATAACAAGGTCTACGGCACCACCGGCAATCCCTACGACGTCACCAAGACGGCCGGCGGCAGCAGCGGCGGCGCGGCGGCTGCGCTGGCCGCCCGCATGCTGCCCGTGGCCGATGGCAGCGATTTTGGTGGCTCCCTGCGCAATCCGGCCGCCTTCTGCAACGTCTACGGGATGCGGCCGTCGGCGGGCCGGGTGCCGCCCGGTCCGTCGCCAGAAGTGTTCCTGAAGCAACTCTCCTACGAAGGGCCCATGGGGCGCACGCCGCGCGATGTCGCGCTGATGCTGTCGGTGATGGCGGGGTATGACAAGCGCGCGCCCCTGTCGCTGACGGACGACCCCGCGCAGTTCGCGCTGCCGCTGGACGCCGACCTGTCGGGCAAGCGCGTGGGCTGGCTGGGCGACTGGGGCGGCTACCTGCCGATGGAGGCGGGCATCCTGGACCTCTGCGTGCAGGCCCTGAAAGACCTTGAAGCGACGGGCTGCCGGGCCGTGGACTACCAGGTGCCGTTCGCCGGCGACCGTCTGTGGCGCATGTGGCTGGTCCACCGCCACCTGATGGTGGGCGGGCAGTTCCAGGCACTGGTCGAGAACCCGGAAACGCGCAAGCTGGTGAAGCCGGCGCTGATCTGGGAGGTCGAGGGCCTGGACGGGATGACCGCGCGGCAGGTCTACCAGGCCACCGAGGAACGCAGCGCCTGGTACCAGACCGTCCTGCGCATGTTCGATGACGTGGACTATCTGGCCGTGCCGTCGGCGCAGGTGTTTCCGTTCGACGCGGCGCTGGATTGGCCCAAGGAGATTGCCGGTCGGCCGATGGACACCTACCACCGCTGGATGGAAACCGTGACGCCCTGGACGCTGGCGGGCTGCCCGGTGATCAGCGTGCCGGTGGGATTCAATGCGGCGGGCCTGCCCATGGGCATGCAGCTCATCGGACCGCCGCGCGGCGACCTGGCCGTGCTTCGGCTGGCCCATGCGTACGAACAGGTGCGCGACTGGGTGCAGGACCGGCCGCCGCAGGCGCTGTGGGCGTAGATTGCCCACGAATCCCCGGCCCTACGGAAGGTCACGATAAATCACAAGTCCCTGTAAGCGAACTTTGCGTTTTTCTGACGAAAAGGCTTTGTTTTCGGGATTTCCCGTATTTGTCATGGCTGTGGGGCGGGTCCTTTGTAATAATTGTCGAAAATTCCCGCATCCCGGACAGGGCCGTTGGCTGTTTTTGCGCCAACGCGGCAAGAATTGAGGGGCGTCCGGGTCGGGCGTTGACAAGTTGATACAGTGCAAAGGTCTCCCGGTATGAAGAATCTGACGCTCCGCCAGCGCATCCTGGCCAGTTTCCTGGTCATTTTGGCCATCATGACGATGATGGTGGTGGTGGACTACCGGCGCCTTCTGCACGTAGAGGCGGAAGTCGAAATGATCAACAACGATGCCGTGCCGGGCATCTACTACAGCACGTCGATCCGGTCGGCATGGTTTGGCGGCTTTGTCGTGGTGCAGGACGCATTCAATAGCGGCAGCGACCAGGAGCGCCGCCAGGCGCTGGAGGCCCTGCCCAAGAACGACCAGTTGCTGGACGAGCACATCGACTTCTATCGCCGCACCGTCTCCCGTCAGGAGGACCGGCAGATGTTCGATGACTTCCAGAAGGAACTGCAGCAGTACAAGCGCATCCGCGCCGACATCCTGGCGCCCGCCATGCAGGCGGACCCGGCCCGCGCGCAGGCGCGCATCGGGTCCGAGTTGCGGCCTTCGTTCTACCGGGGGCGCGACATCCTGGCCAAGATGGTCACCGAAAACAAAACCCAGGCCGACGACGCGGCGGTCAGCATCCGGCGCGCGGTGCAGGCGGCCCAGACCGGCATGCTGGTGTCGCTGGCGCTGGCGATCGTGGCCGCCATCATCTGCGGTTTCCTCTTGATGCGCGCCATCGCCAACCCGATGCGCGATATCGTGAAAACGCTGGAATCCACCGGCGGAGGCGATCTGACCCGCCGCCTGAAGCTTGCGCGCCAGGATGAGTTCAACGCGATCGAAACGGGTTTCAACGGCATGGTGGACGAGCTGACCACCCTGGTCGGCAAGACGCAACGGTCGGCCGTGCAAGTGGCCACCTCGGTGACCGAGATCGCGGCGACGTCCAAGCAGCAGCAGGCGACCGCGTCCGAAGTCGCCGCCACCACGACGGAAATCGGCGCCACGTCACGCGAGATCTCGGCGACGTCGCGCGAACTGGTGCGCACGATGACGGAAGTCTCCGGCGCCGCCGAGCAGACCGCCACGCTGGCGGGCAGCGGCCAGGTGGGCCTGGCGCGCATGGAAGACACGATGCGCAACGTGGTGGGCGCGGCCGGGTCGGTCAACGCCAAGCTGGCCATCCTGAACGAGAAGGCAGGCAATATCACACAGGTCGTGACCACAATCACGAAAGTGGCCGACCAGACCAACCTGCTGTCGCTGAACGCCGCCATCGAGGCCGAGAAGGCAGGCGAGTACGGCCGGGGCTTCGTGGTGGTTGCCACGGAAATCCGCCGCCTGGCGGACCAGACCGCGGTGGCGACCTACGACATCGAGCAGATGGTGCGCGAGATCCAGTCGTCCGTGTCCGCCGGCGTGATGGGCATGGACAAGTTTTCCGAGGAAGTGCGGCGCGGCATGGCCGACATGCAGCAGGTGGGCGACCAGCTCTCGCAGATCATCCAGCAGGTGCAGACGCTGGCGCCGCGCGTGCATATGGTGAACGAAGGCATGCAGGCGCAGGCGACCGGCGCCGAACAGATTAATCAGGCCCTGCAGCAGTTGAGCGACGCCGCGCAGCAGACGGTGGAATCCCTGCGCCAGTCCAGCCTGGCCATCGAAGAGCTGACGCTGGTGGCCAACGACCTGCGCAGCGGCGTTTCGCGCTTCAAGGTGTGACCGCCGTCATGACAGATCCTGCCGCCAGCGGCGCGCCGGCCGCGGCCAATGCGGGCGCGGGACGCCGGCTGTACCTGCTTTTCCGCATCGGCGCCGACCGCTACGCGTTGGATGCCGGGGACATCGTCGAGGTGCTGGGACTGCGCGCATTCAAGCAGGTGCCGGGCGCCCCGGGCTGGGTGGCGGGCATGACGGACCGCCGTGGCGCGGCCGTGCCGGTCATCGACCTGAGCGCGCTGGCCGGCGAGGGCGCCGCCGCCGCCGTGTCCAGCACGCGGCTGGCGATGGTGCGCTACCGGGCCGGCATGCAAGCCGGCGAACAACTGCTGGGCCTGATCCTGGAGCAGGCGACCGAAACCGTCCACTACGATCCGGCGGCGTTCCGGCCGCATGCGCTGGACAATCCCGATGCCCGCTATCTGGGGCCGGTGCTGAGCGATGCGCACGGCATGGTCCAGGCCGTCAGGGTTGACGACCTGCTGCCCGGGCACGTGCGGGCGCTGCTGTTTCCGGCCGCGTCCGGCACGGCGGCGGACAAGGCGCGGCCATGAACCTGATCGGTGAATTCAGCGGTTTGCTCAAGCGCAGGATGGGGCTGGACAGCGGGTCCATCGGCCAGGCCGCCGTCGAACGCGCGGTCCGCCATCGCATGCACTCGGTTGGCGTGCTCGACGAGCCGGACTACCTGCTGCGGGTTCAAGCGTCGTCCGACGAAATGCAGCAACTGATCGAGGCCGTGATCGTGCCGGAGACGTGGTTCTTCCGGTACGCCGAATCGCAGGCCGCCATGGCGGCGCTGGCCCGGGAACGCCTGTACGCCGCCGGTGCCGAGAACCGCGTGCTGCGGATCCTGAGCGTGCCCTGTTCCAGCGGCGAAGAGCCTTATTCCATCGCCATGGCGCTGCTGGACGCCGGCGTGCCGCCGCAACGCTTCCAGGTGGACGCGGTGGACATCAGCGTGCGCATGGTCGAATTCGCGCAGCGCGCCGTGTATGGCCGCAATGCCTTCCGGGGCGACGATCTGGCGTTTCGCGACCGCCATTTTTCCGAGACGGCCGATGGCCATCAACTGGCCGCGCAGGTCAGGGAACGGGTCCGGTTCCAGTCCGGCAACCTGTTCGATCCGCACCTGCTGGCGGGCGTTGCGCCCTACGATTTCGTGTTCTGCCGCAATCTGCTCATCTACTTCGACATGGCGACGCAGGAGCGCGCGGTGCAGGTGCTGCGGCGCCTCGCGCGCGAGGACGGGCTGATCTTCGTCGGCCCCGCCGAAACCAGTATCCTGACCGGACGCCGCCTGCCCTCGGTGCCCATCGCGCGATCGTTCGCGTTTGGCGCCCGGCCGGCGCCGGCGGCGGCCACCGTGCCCGCGCTTGCGGCGCGGCCCCTCGTGCCGGGCTGGACGCCGCCCAGGCGCGCCGCGGCGTCCGCCGCCCGCTTGCCCTTGCCGCGCGCGGCGGTTGCCGCTCAGCCAGCCATGCCGGCCCGCGAGGCGCCGGGACAGGCTGCGCAGGCGTCCCTGCGCCGTATCGCGGCCCTGGCGGACCAGGGCAGGGTGCAGGACGCGATGGCGCAGTGCGGGACCCATATCGACCTTCATGGCGCCAGCGCCGAGGCGCTCCATCTGCAAGGCCTGCTGCTGGATGCGGCGGGCAACGCGCGGCAGGCGCAGGCCGCCTACCGCAAGGCGCTGTACCTGGACCCGACCCATCGCGAGGCCCTGCTGCACCTGGCCGCGCTGATCGCGTCCGATGGCGACCACGAAGGCGCCCGCCGCCTGCAGGCGCGCGCGGCGCGCGAGGAGGCCCGACGTGAGTGAACCGGTCGCGGCGCTGGCCGACGTGGACGATTGCTGGAACCGCATCGGTATCCAGGGCGACAAGCGCTGTCCGCAATTGCCCGAGTATGTGCATTGCCGCAACTGCCCCGTGTATTCGGCGGCGGCCAAGCGCATCCTGGATCGGCTGCCGCCCCGGATGGATGCCGCCGACGACGCCGTGGCCGGGCATGTGCAAGCCAATCTGTCTTCGCTGCTGGTGTTCCGGCTGCAGCGCGAGTGGCTGGGCCTGCCGACCCGGACGCTGGACGAGGTCGCCAGCACGCGCGGCATCATGCGCCTGCCGCATCGCCGCGATCCGGCGGTGCTGGGCGTGACGAACGTGCGCGGCACGCTGACGGTCTGCGTATCGCTGTCCCGCCTGCTGGGCCTGGACGCCGCGGCGCCGGACGCGCGCGAGCGGCCCGCCACGGCGCGCATGCTGATTTTCGGGGGCGCGGGGCAGGCGGTGGTGCTGCCGGTGGACGAAGTGGAAGGCATGCACGCCGTCAACCTCGACGCGCTGGAACCGCTGCCGGCGACGGTGGGGGGCGCAAGCCTCAAGTATTCGCGCGGGATGGCCCGCTGCGGCGGCCGTGGCGTGGGGGTCCTGGACGAGACCTTGTTGATGCAAGCCTTGGAACGGAGCCTGGCGTGAACCCGGATCAGATGCGCGACGCTTCGCTGATGGAGCTCTTCCAGCTAGAGACCCGCACGCAGGTGCAGGTGCTGAACGACGGCCTGCTGGCGCTGGAACAGGACCCCACGTCCGCGCCGCGCCTCGAGGGCTGCATGCGAGCCGCCCATTCGCTGAAGGGCGCCGCCCGCATCGTGGACCTGTATCCCGCCGTGCGCATCGCGCACGCCATGGAAGATTGCCTGGCGGCGGCCCAGGAAGGGCGCACGCGCCTGCAGGCTGCCGATATCGACGCCTTGCTGATGGGCGCCGACCTGCTGCAGCGCGTGGCCACGCCCGGCGTGACGCTGGATGTGGAGATCGACGATCTGGTGGCGCGCCTGAGCGGCGCGCCCGACGCGCCGCCCGCGCCACCGCCGCGCGCGCCCAGACCGTCGGACTTTCTGCCGCCCATCGTGCGGCTGGAGGACGAGCCGCCGGCCGTCGCGCCTGAGCCCGCGCCGGCTTCGGCGGCCGCGGCGCCCACCCCGTCGCGGCGCAGTTCGGACCGTGGACTGGGCGAAGGCGAACGCGTGCTGCGCGTTACCGCCGGCACGCTGAACAAATTGCTGGGCCTGTCCAGCGAGACGCTGGTGGAATCGCATTGGATCGGGCCTTTCAGCGCGTCGATGCTGCACCTGCGGCGCATGCAGGCGGGTGCTGCGCGCGCGCTGGACAGCGTGCGCGCAGCGCTGGCGGAGCAGCAGCTCGATGCGCGTTCGCAAGAGGCACTGGACGATGCGCAGCGCATCGTCGACCAATGCCAGCGGGAATTGACGGAACGCGCGAGCGAAGTCGACGAATTCGGCTGGCGCATGAGTCACCTGGCGCGGCGCCTCTATGACACCGCGCTGGCCTGTCGGATGCGGCCCTTCGGCGACGCGCTGAATGGCATGGCGCGCATGGTTCGGGACCTGGGCCGTTCGCTGGGCAAGCAGGTGCGCCTGGAGGTGGAAGGCGAGGACACGCAGGTGGACCGCGACATCCTGGAAAAGCTGGATGCCCCGCTCATGCATCTGCTGCGCAACGCCGTGGACCACGGCATAGAAATGCCCCAGGCCCGGATCGACGCGGGCAAGCCGCCGGAGGGCGTGATCCGGCTGTCGGCCCGCCATGCGGCCGGCATGCTGCTGATCGAACTGGCCGACGACGGCGGCGGCATCTCGCTGGACGGGCTGCGCGTCGAGGTCGTGGAGCGCAAGCTCACCAATGCCGAGACCGCCGCGCGGCTGACCGAGCCCGAGCTGCTTGAATTCCTGTTCCTGTCCGGTTTCAGCACGCGCGACGAAGTCACCGAGATCTCGGGGCGCGGCGTGGGGCTGGACGTTGTGCAGACGATGGCGCGGCAGCTTCGCGGCGCCGTGCGGATCCACCAGCAGGCAGGCGAGGGCACGCGCTTCGTGCTGGAGATGCCCTTGTCCCTGTCGGTGGTGCGCAGCCTGCTGGTGGAAGTGCAGGGCGAGATCTACGCGTTTCCGCTGGCCTATGTCAGCCATGCGCTGCAGGTGCGGGCGCAGGACATCGAACAGCTCGAAGGGCATCAGCATTTCCGCTTCATGGGCCGGCAGATCGGCCTGGTGTCGGCGCGGCAGATTCTGCGCGCCGGCGAGCCCGCGCCGGCCGCCGAGGCGCTGCCGGTGGTGGTGGTCGGCGACCACGAGCGCAGCTACGGCATTGCCGTGGACCGCTACGTGGGCGAGCGCACGCTGGTCGTGCAGCCGTTGGATCCGCGCCTGGGCAAGGTGCAGGACGTGATGGCGGGTTCGCTGATGGACGACGGCACGCCGCTGCTGATCCTGGACGTGGAAGACATGCTGGTGTCCGTGCAGAAACTCGTGGAAGGCGGAAGCCTGGCGCGGGTGGAGGGCGGCGGCGGGGCCACGCAGGCCCGGCGCCGCAAGCGCGTGCTGGTCGTGGACGATTCGTTGACGGTCCGCGAACTGGAGCGCAAGCTGCTGCTCAACCGAGGCTTTGACGTGGCGGTGGCGGTGGACGGCATGGATGGCTGGAACATGTTGCGCAATGAGGCCTTCGACCTTGTCGTGACCGACGTCGACATGCCGCGCATGGATGGCATCGAGCTGGTGTCCCGGATCAAGGCGGATCCCAGGCTGCAAGGCCTGCCGGTCATGGTGGTGTCGTACAAGGACCGGGAAGAAGACCGGCGGCGCGGCCTGGATGCGGGCGCCGACTACTATCTGGCGAAGGGCAGCTTCCACGACGATGCGCTGCTCGATGCCGTGGAAGATCTGATCGGACGGGCGCGGACGTGAGAATCGGGATCGTCAACGATATGCAGATGGCGGTCGAGACGCTGCGGCGCGCGATCGCGCTGGAGCCCGGCCTGGCGGTGGCGTGGGTGGCGTCCAACGGCCTGGAGGCCGTGGAGCAATGCGCGCGCGACCGCCCCGACGTGGTGCTGATGGATCTGATCATGCCCGTCATGGATGGTGTCGAGGCCACGCGCCGCATCATGGCGGAAACGCCCTGCGCCATCGTCGTGGTGACCGCCGACGTGGCGCGCCATACGCCTCGCGTGTTCGACGCCATGGGCCATGGCGCGTTGGACGCCGTGGACACGCCTGTGGTGGGCGGCGCGGATATGCGCAGCGCGGCGGCGCCGCTACTGCGCAAGATCCGCAACATCGGCTGGCTGATCGGCCGCTACGGCAGCCGTCCGGCCCTGAGCCCGCTGGCCAAGCCTGCGCCGCCGTCCGGCGCGCGGCGCGTGCTGGTCATCGGCGCTTCGGCGGGCGGGCCGGCCACGCTGGCTCAGTTGCTGCGCGATCTTCCGGTGGACTTTCCGGCGGGCATCGTGCTGGTGCAGCATGTGGACGCGTCGTTCGCGGCCGGGATGGCCGACTGGCTCAACGATCAGGTGTCGCTGCCCGTCAGGCTGGTGCGCGAAGGCGAACGGCCCTTGCCCGGGCAGATCCTGCTGGCGGGCACCGACGACCATCTGCAGCTTGTGGCCGATGGTACGCTGCGATACACGGACACCCCCAAGGAAAGCCTTTACCGGCCTTCCATCGATGTTTTTTTTCACAGCGTGGCGCAGCACTGGCGCGGCGAGGCGGTCGGGGTGCTGTTGACCGGCATGGGCCAGGACGGCGCGCGCGGGCTGAAGGCCCTGCGCGAACGCGGATGCCTGACCATCGCACAGGATCAGGCCACCAGCGCCGTCTATGGCATGCCCAAGGCGGCCGCGGCCATGCAGGCGGCGGTGGAAATCAGGCCCCTGGAACAAATAGCCGCCCGCGTGATCCAGGCGTTTGCCTGAGCAGCGGGCCGCAGGCGGATATCAAGGACTTACTATGCTCCCTCTCACGGACGGCACGGCCTCGGCGGATCTGAATTCGCACGGGGCGATGGTGTTGCTCGTCGATGATCAGGTCTTGGTCGGCGAAGCCATCCGGCGCGCGCTCGTGCCGGAGGCAAACATCGATTTCCACTATTGCTCCGATCCCCATAACGCCTTGAACGTGGCGATACAGACCCGGCCCACCGTCATCCTGCAGGATCTGGTGCTACCGGGCGTGGACGGCCTGAGCCTGGTGCGGGAATACCGCAATCACCCGGTCACGCGCGACATCCCCATCATCGTGCTGTCCACCAAGGAGGACCCGGCGATCAAGGGCGCCGCCTTCTCGTCGGGCGCCAACGATTACCTGGTGAAGCTGCCGGACTCCATCGAACTGGTGGCGCGCATCCGCTACCATTCGCGCTCCTATATGGCGCTGGTGCAGCGCGACGAGGCCTATCAGGCCCTGCGCCAAAGCCAGCAGCAATTGCTGGAAAGCAATATGGAGCTGCGCCGGCTGACCAATTCGGACGGCCTGACGGGGCTGGGCAACCGGCGGTATTTCGACGAGTACCTGAACGCCGAATGGCAGCGCGCGCGCCGCGACAGCCGCGAGATCAGCATGCTGATGATCGACGTGGACCACTTCAAGTCCTACAACGACACCTATGGCCATATCGCGGGCGACGAAGCCCTCAAGCGCGTGGCCCACACCATCTTTTCGAGCTGCGACCGGTCCACCGACCTGGCGGCGCGCTTCGGCGGCGAAGAGTTCGCGCTGGTGCTGCCCGGCACGCCCGCGGGCAGCGCCCGTCTGGCCGCCGAGAAACTGCGCCGCGCCGTCGAAGCCATGCAGATTCAGCACCGGGCCGCGGGCGCCGGTGCCTGGCTGACGGTCAGCGTGGGCACGGCCACGGCGGTGCCTCATGCCGACCAGCCCTGCACCGATCTGATCCAGGTCGCCGACAGGAGCCTCTACGAGGCCAAGCGCCAGGGACGCAATCGCGTCGTGCCGGGCCAGCTTTGAGACGCGGCCAGCGCCTTCGCAAGGCGTCGTGACCGCGTCGCGCATTCCAATTGGCGGTCACGCCGAAGGGTATGCCAGCGGCATCGCAAGTGGTGATTACGGTCACGCCGGTGGGAAATGCGCCGCTCAGCCGCCCGTCTTCTTGTCCTTCCGGTGCGTCCGGAACAGGAGATGGGTGGCGGCCAGGTGGAAGCGCATGGCGATCTGCGCGCATTCGGGATCGCGGGCGCGCAGCGCGGCGATGATCTGGCGGTGGTGCTCCACGCTGCGCAGCATGTCATCACGGCCGTAGAAGTAGAACGAGCCGATGATGATGGGCATGTCCAGCAGGTTCTCGACCATCGAACGCACCCTGGCCGACTGCGCGGCCTCCAGCAGGGTGTGGTGGAACAGGTTGTTGAAGTGCTGCACCTGGGCGATGTGATCAGGGGCGTCGGAATTGACCGCGTCGAGCATGCATTCGTTGATGCGCTCCAACTCCAGTATCTGTTCCGGGGTGGCGCGCTCGGCGGCCGCCTGGGCGGAGTAGGGCTCGAGCAGCATGCGCAGCTCGAAGGCCTCGTCGATGTCGCGGTCTTGCCAGCCAAGCACCACGGCGCCGCGCCGGCCTTCGCGCGACACCAGGCCGTCCGCGATCAGGCGTTCGATGGCGTTGCGTACGGGCGTGCGGCTGACGGAGAGCTGGCTTGCAATGTGTTCTTCGCGCAGGGGTTCGCCCGGCAGGAAGGATCCTGCCATCAAGCGGCGACGCAATTCTCCGTATACAAAATCACTGGCGCTCGACATGAAGGCTTGCCATTCCTGGTTCTGAACACTCGACTATACCAACGGCGGCCGGCGGCATGGGGCGCCCCGCTGGTCTGGCCCAGGCGCTTGACGAGCGAGAGCAAGAGGGCGAACCGCCGCATGGTCTGGCGCAAGGCGTAACGCTAGAGTCCCGAACATCCCAGGGCGCCAAGCCGGGCATCGATCCAGGAAGTGTCCAGCGTTCCGGCAGCGATATCGGCCAGCATTTTGGTCTCGAGTTCGTGCTTGGCCGACGCGGCCTGGTAGATGGCCTCCGCCTGTGCGTACGGCACCGCCAGCAGTCCGTCGTCGTCGCCGATGATCAGGTCGCCCGGGGCGATGGTCATGCCGTCGAGCGAGACGACGCAATTGATCTCGCCCGGCCCGTCCTTGTACGGCCCGCGGTGGGTGACGCCGGCGGCGTACACGGGAAACGCACCGCGGCGGATCGTGCCGCAGTCGCGGATGGCGCCATTGATGATGATGCCCGCGATGCCGCGCGATTGCGCGTAGCTGGTCATGATCTCGCCGATGATGGCATTGGTCAGGTCGCCGCCGGCGTCGACCACGATGACATCGCCGGGTTGCGCCAGATCCAGGGCCTTGTGCACCAGCAGGTTGTCACCCGGCCGCGTGCGCACCGTGAGCGCGGGGCCGGCCAGCGGATGGCCGTCATGCATGGGGCGCAACCGGGCGCCGCCCGCCGTCATGCGCGACATGCAGTCGCTGACGTTGGCAACCGGAACGCGGCTGAACTTATCGACCAGTTCCTTGCTTACGGCACGCTGGCGGGGGTGGATTTCAAAGCCTATCATCATTGCTCCTGATCGCTGGGGATATGCGGTTCTGATTACTGTTTGGGAATGCCGGCTTCCTGCACGACCTTGCCGAAGGCGTCGTGGTCCGCGCGATGTTGCCGCGCCAGGTCCTGCGGCGAGCCCTTCATGACGCTATAACCGGCGTCTTCCAGCTTCTTGATCAATTCCGGGTTCGATTGCACCTTGCGCAGCGTGTCATTCAGGGTGGCAATGACGTCGTCAGGCGTTTTTCCCGGCGCCATCAAGCCCCACCAGATCGACTGGTTGATGGTCTTGAAGCCGCTTTCGGGGAAGGTCGGAACGTCGGGCAAGGCAGGCGAACGCTCATTGGCGACGACGGCGAGCGCGCGGACCTTGCCGCCGCGGATTTGCGGCAGCAGCGACGCCACGGATCCCACATACATATCGATGCGCCCGCTGGCCAGGTCGGGGAATGCCTGGCTCCAGCCGCGGTAGGGCACGTGCATCAGCTCCATGTTTGCCGCCTTGCGCCACAAGTAGCCGGTCAGGTCGCCGGTGCCGCCGATGCCGGGGATGCCGAGCGAGACCTGGTTGGGCCGCGCTTGTGCGGCCTTCACCACGTCGCCCACGGTCTTGAAGGGCGAATCCGGCAGAACCACGAAGACGCTGGGCGAGGACGCCACCGGCCCCACCGGCTTGAAGTCCTTGAACGTGTCGTAGCTGAGCTTGCTGTAGAGCCAGGGGTTCAGGACGATGTTGTCGGTCTGCGCCATGACGAGCGTGTGGCCATCAGGGTTCGCGCGCGCCGTCGCGTCCAGCGCCAGGTTGCCGCCCGCGCCAGGTTTGTTCTCCACGACGATGTTCCAGCCGGCTTCCTGGCTGATCGCCGATCCGATCATGCGCGTCAGGGTATCGGTGCCGCCACCCGGGGGAAAGGGCGAAATCAGCGTGATGGGGGCCTTGCCCAGGTCGGCGGCTTGCGCGGCGGCGCAACCCAGCACCAGCGAGACGGCCAGCAGTTTTTTGTACAGTTTCATTGTCTTCCTCTCATTTTCTATTTCGGATTGGGACTGCGCTCTATGGCGCAGTTGGCGCTGTCGGGGGTTGTCGGGGGTTGTCGGGTCTATCAGGCCTGGCGGGCCAGCGTGGTCAGCCAGGCAAGGCGGGCTTCCACGGAATCCGGCACCTCGGCCTGGCCGTTCGCGCGCGCGGCCTCGATGCCTCGCGTGGTTCGCTCAAAGAGCTGTTCGACGCCGTTCAGCACCAGCGGCTCCAGGCCGGCTTCGTGCAATTGGTCACGGGCTTCGCGCACTTCGGCCAGCCGGCGCGGCGCGTGCAGGACATGCGAGCGGACGAAGGAATCCATGAAGGCCGTGAGCGGCGTGCGGTCGATATCGGCCAGCACTTCGTAAAGGGACGCGCGCAGGCCCATGCGCTCGGCCGCCACCATGCATTCGACGGCCAGGCTCTCCATGCCCTTGGTCATCACGCTGCGCAGAAGCTTCAGGCGCACGGCGTCACCCGGGGTGCCGTCGATGATGCGCACGGGCGCGCCCGCGCTTTCAGCCAGCGCGGTCACTGCCTGCGCCCCGTGACCCGCACAGAGGAGCGGCGTCTTCTCCGCCAGCAGGGCAATGGCGCCCATGATGGCCACGTCCATGAATTCGATCGGCCAGGCGGCGGCAGCGGTCGCCGCGGCCTGCATGTCCGGGGCGCCGGCAGTGGTGAAGTCCGCGTAGACGGCGCCCGAACGCATGTGGGGAAAACTTTGCCGCGCGACTTGCGCCGCGTTGTAGCCATACACCGCCGACACGACGACGTCCGCCTCCGACAGCCACGGCCCGGGCTCGGCGTGCAGGCTGGCGCCAGCGGTTTGGGCGCGTGCGCTCATCTCGCTGTCTTGCCGCAAGTCGCAGATCCCCACGAACGTATGTCCGGCCGCCGTCCAGGCGCGGGCGTAGCAGTGCCCGACTTCGCCACATCCAATCAACGCGATCTTCATATTTAAAAACACATAAAAAAAACAATACGTGTTTATAGGGCCCAGATTATCTTGGGAAAAGCTAGTGATTACCCGTATTTTTCAACTGTAAAAGTACATAAAAAAAACAAAACTGGCTTGGGACTTGGCCGGATCCGGGTGGTCCGGGAGCACGGATTGCTCACGATCCGGCGCGCGCAGGTCACATACCGCAATGCATAACGCGGCGCTCGGCGCTATCGTCACCGGATGCACGACGCGCCTGCCCGGTCGGCTGGAACACCAGAGAAAGAGGCACTCCATGACTTACTCGAGCTATCACAAGAAGGACATCTTCGGCCGTCCCCTGCACGCGGAAACGCAGATGATGTCCTATGGCTACGACCCCTTTTTGTCGGAAGGGGCCGTCAAGCCGCCGGTGTTCCTGACGTCGACGTTCGCCTTCCGGTCGGCCGAGGACGGCGCCGCGTTCTTCGACCTGGTGTCGGGCCGCAAGCCCTTGCCGCAGGGGGAGACGGCGGGGCTGGTGTATAGCCGCTTCAACCATCCGAACCTGGAGATCGTGGAAGACCGGCTGTCGTTGCTGGATGGATCCCAGGATGCCGCGGTGACCTCCAGCGGCATGTCCGCCATCAGCGCCGTGCTGATGGCCTTTTTGCGGCCGGGCGATCAACTCGTACAGTCGGTGCCGCTCTACGGGGGCACCGAGACGCTGATCGGCAAGATCTTTCCGGAGTGGGGCGTCGGCTCGCATCCGGTGCAGGATGGCTTGTCGTCCAAGAGCATGCGCGCCGCGCTGGAAGACGCGGCGGCCAAGGGGCCGGTCAAGCTGTTCTATATCGAGACGCCCGCCAATCCCACCAATGCGCTGTTCGATTTCGAAGCCCTGAAGAACGAGCTGAATGCGTTCGAGACGCGCCATGGCTACCGGCCGATCTCGGTGTGCGACAACACGCTGCTGGGCCCTATTTTCCAGAAGCCGGCGGAACACGGCGTGGACCTGAGCGTGTATTCCCTGACGAAGTATGTGGGCGGCCACAGCGACCTGGTGGCGGGCGCGGTCACCGGCGGCAAGGAGCTGATCAAGAAGGTGCGCGGCATCCGCAGCGCGTTCGGCTCGCAGCTGGACCCGCATTCCTGCTGGATGATCACGCGCTCGATGGAAACCGTGGTGCTGCGCATGAAGCAGGCGGCCCGCACGGCGACCAAGGTCGCGCAATGGCTATCGGGCAACCCGCACGAGAGGGTGCGGATCTTCCATCCGGAGATGATCGATGACCGTGCCTACCAGGAGGTCTACAAGCGCCAGTGCACGGGTCCGGGCTCGACCTTCGCCTTCGTGCTGGAAGGCGGGCGCGAGCGCGCGTTCCGCTTCATCAATGCCCTGCATCTGTTCAGGTCGGCGGTCAGCCTGGGCGGGACGGAGACGCTGGTCTGCCATCCCGCGTCGACCACGCATTCGGGCGTGCCGGCGGCCGAGCGCGACGCCGCGGGTGTGTCGGAAGGGTTGATCCGGATCTCCATCGGCCTGGAGCACGAGGAAGACCTGATCGCTGACATGGACCACGCGTTTCGCAACGGCTGAGCCGGGGCCTTGACCGCCTGGCAGTGCGCCGTTCGCGCCGCGCCCGCGCTCAACCCGCTGGCGTGGGGCGGCGCGCGCGGTTCAACAGCACGAAGGCGGCCGTGGCCAGCAGCATGATCGTCGCGGTGGCGATCACCGCGGCATAGCCGGTTTCGAATGCCGTCCTGGCCAGGCGCGTCAGCGTGGCGGCAAGTTCCGCCGGCAGGCTTTCGGCAACGATCAGCGCCTCGTCCAGGCTGTCGCGGGCGGCGGCCGTCTGGGCCACGCCAGCCGGCACGGCCAGCGACTGTGCGTAGACGCCCGACAGGATCGATCCCATCAGGGTCACGCCCAGCGCGCCGCCCAACTCGTACGACACTTCCTCGATGGAGGCGGCCATGCCGGCGCGTTCCGGCGTGGCGCTCTGCATGATGGTGCTGGAGGCGGCCGTCATGGTGGCGCCGATGCCCAGGCCCAGCACGCTCAGGCTGACCAGCTGCGGCAGGACGGCGCCGTCGTAGGTCAGCAGATAGCCACCCATGCCCGCGCCCGACACCAGCAGTGCCAGGAACAGCAGGCGCCTGCTGCCGACGCGGCCCAGCAGCAGGCCGGCCAGCGGGCCGGCCACGAAGGCGGCCAGGGGCAGCGGCAGAATGAAGAGCGCGGCCTGGATGGGCGACATGCCCAGCACCAGTTGCAGCCGCTGGCTGAATACCAGTTCCATGCCCAGCAGCGCGGCGGCGGCGAAGAGCGCTGCCGCGACGGCCGAGCTGAAGGCGGCGGTGCGGAAGATGGCAAAGTCGATAAGCGGATAGGGCCGGCGCCGCTGGCGGCGCACAAAGATGGCCAGCATGGCGGCTCCCGCCACGCAGGCCAGGCCCGCGTGCAGCCAGGACGGGGTTGCACGGCCCAGTTCCTTGAGCGCGTAGGCGCACAGGATCAGCCCCGCCATGACCTGCAGCGACCCGGGCAGGTCCCAGGGACGCGATGCGTCCGGCTGGCTGGGCGGGATGAAGCGCCATGCCAGCGGCAGCGCCACAAGGACAATGGGCACGTTGATGAGGAACACCGAGCCCCACCAGAAGTGCTCCAGCAATATGCCGCCCACCACCGGCCCCAGCGCTGCGCCGCCCGAGGCCACCGAGGCCCAGACGCCGATGGCCACGGCGCGCTCGCGTTCGTCGGCGAAGGTGAGCCGCAAGATGGACAGGGTGGCGGGCATCATCATGGCCGCGCCGATGGCCAGCAGCGCGCGGGCCGTGATCAGGACGGCGGCGCCGGGCGAGTAGGCGGCGGCAAGCGAGGCCACGCCGAACACGGCCAGTCCCATCATGAAAAGGCGCTTGTGGCCCAGCCGGTCGCCCAGCGTGCCCATGCCCAGCAGCAGGCCGGACACGACCAGCGCATAGACGTTCACGATCCACAGCTTGGCGGACGCCGTGACGCCCAGTTCGTGCGTGAGCCGGGGCAGGGCCGTGTACAGCACCGTCATGTCCACCACGATCAGCAACAAGGCGCTGGACACGATGGCCAGCACGAGCCAGCGGCCGGGGGCGGCCGTGGCGACAGCGTTCGTATGAGTTCGCTGCATGGTTCTACTCCTAGCGATGCCGGACCCGGCGCGCGGGTCCACGGGTCCGCATTGTCCATCTAAGTATTTGCCATAAAAAGTTAGAATCCATCTATAAAACAGATAGATTGGGGATGTCATGCAGTGGACCTTGGACCAGCTCCGGATATTCGTGGCGGCGGCGGAATCGGGCTCGTTTTCGGCGGCGGCGCGGCGGATCGGCCGCGCGCAGTCCGCGGTCAGCACGGCCGTGGGGCTGCTTGAGGCGGACTTGGGCGTGGAACTGTTCGACCGCTCGCGCCGCAATGCGGTTTTGACGCCCGCGGGCGAAGTGATGCGGCTGGAGGCCCAGGAACTGCTGCGGCAGGCGGGTGGCCTGGCCCAGCGCGCGCTGTCATTCGCGGGTGGGCAGGACGCGCGGCTGTCCATCGCGCTGGACGAGGCGTTGCCGTATCTGGTGCTGGGTGCGCTGGTCGTGGAATTGGCCCAGCGGTTTCCGGCGCTGGAACTGACGCAGCTCAATGGCACCGCGACCGAGGTGGCCGACTACGTGCGGCAGGGGCGCGCAAGCATTGCCTTCCACTTTGACCGCGGCGACCCGGGCAGCGACTTCGCGCATCGCTACCTGGGCAATGTGGCGCAGGGTATTTTCGTGGCGGCCGGGCATCCGCTGGCCGCGCAACCCCGGGTGACGCGCAGGGATCTGGCCCGGCACCGCCAACTGGTCATGCAGATGGAAGAAGTGGAGGACATGGTGCTGAGCCCCACGGTGTGGCGCACTGACAGCTTCTACAGCATCGCCGGCATGGTGGCGGACGGGCTGGGGTGGGCGATCCTGCCGTTGAACATCGCTGAATACGAGAGTTTTCGCACCACGCTGACGCCGGTGCCCTGCGAAGGCCTGGCGCTGCCGATGCTGTCCGTGCGCACGCTGTGGCTGCAAGGGGCCACGCTGGGCGAGACCGAACGCTGGCTGCAGCAGCGGATGGAGCAGTTGTTGCGGCCGGGCTAGCTTTCAGCTCAGCAGCGCGGTGACCAGGTCATTGCCGGCCTGATGGCCGCCGGAGAAGTTCAGCGCGGTCTGGACGTGTTGCAGATGCTCGTCCATCAGGGCGCAGGCGCGTTCAGTGTCGCCGGCGCGGGCGGCTTCGATGAAAGCGTGGTGCTCCTGCGATGAGCAACTGGCGTCGTGCGAGCTTTGATACAGCACGGTGATGACGGCGCTGCGCGCGGACAGTTCGCGCAGCATGCCCGTCAGCACGGAATTGCCCACGGTTTCCGCCAGCAGGATGTGGAAATGGCTCAGCAGGCGGTTGCGCGTCTGCACGTCGCCGCTGTCCAGCGCTTTGCGCTCTTCGGCCAGGTGGGCGTCGATACGGCGGAAATCCGCGGCCTTGGCGTGCGCGACGAACTCGCGGGCCAGTGCGGCTTCCAGGATGCGGCGCACCGCGTAGACCTCGCGGGCCTCGTTCGCATCGGGCTTGCTCACGAAGGCGCCCTTGTCGGGCACGATGTTGATCAGCTTGTCCTTGGACAGCATCAGCAAGGCTGCGCGGATCTTGGTGCGGCTGACCTTGTAGACCTTCGCCAGGGCCTCTTCGCGCAGACGGGTGCCGGGCGGGAGCTTGTGCGCCACGATGGCGGCGGCCACTTCCTTGGCAATGTCGTCGGCGCTGGGGTCAGTCTGAACTTCCTGAGTCATGGGGCGCGGCAGAGGCTGCCGGGAGGGAAAACCATTGGGCAGCCAGTCTATCAAAAGCGGGACGGGGAAGGCAGACATTTTTTGCATACAAAATTTGCTTGTATGCCTGCCCGAGCCTTCCCGGCGTGTTTGCGCGCCTGCGCCCCGGCTACTTCGCCATCAGCCCCAGGTATTCGATCAGTTCCTTTTCCTTCACGTAAGTGGCCTGGGCCCAGGCCTTGTAGTCCTCGCTATTGCGATAGGCGGGCGACTGGTTGAGCTGCTTCATGACGTCCATGCTGGCCTGGTCGAACAGCGCCTGCTTGAAGGCATCGTGCAGGATCTTCACCACCGCCGGGTCCATGCCCTTGGGGCCGGCCAGGCCGTAGGGGGAGGTGGATACGACCTTGTAGCCCAGCTCTTGCGCGGTGGGCACGTCGGGCCAGCGGGTGGTGCGTTTTTCGCCGAAGGTGACCAGCAGGCGCATTTTTCCGGAGTCCACGAACTGGTCCCAGCCGGTGGCGTCGCTCTGCGCCATGACGTGCCCGCCCAACAGCGCCTGCTGCATGTCGGCGTTGCCCTTGAACGGCACGTGGTTCAGCTTGACC
>RCUK01000858.1_pt1 | contig 22523 bp, 22 predicted proteins | sample 2166381 | NCBI WGS metagenome assembly RCUK01 (sample SAMN09932809, study PRJNA488358) | compost metagenome | isolation source: compost soil in an enriched community | place: Germany: Experimental Botanical Garden | reverse complement strand
TCAGCGAGTGCAGGTCGTCACGCAGGGCGGGATAAGCCGCGTTGTCGGCATCTGATCGCCGATCCGGTGCGCTGCGGGTTGCGGTGTTTACGCGCCTCTTTCACCGCAATACCTGCGGGCAATATCTTGCGTGAGCGGTGGACATCGGCACGCTGACGCCCATGGACCGCCACGCCGAAGGCGTGGTCGACATGATCCTGGACGCCACCGCCAACTGCGATCCTCCCGTCACGCGCGGCCGCCTGTTCGGATGGCACGCCGCGCTGTTTCCGACCGGCTATTCCGGCCTGTCCAGAATCAACGCGGGCGCCTGGCGCGACGATGCCGACGGTCCGATGCCAGTGGTGTCCGGGGCGATCGGCCGACAGTGGGTCCGTTTCGAAGCGCCTCCGGCGGCACGCCTGGAAGCCGACGTCGCAGCGTTCCTGGCATGGCTGAATGCCACGCAGGACAGCGCCGGCGCGCGCGCCATGCCGCCGCTGATCAAGGCGGGCCTGGCCCATTTATGGTTCGTCTCGCTGCATCCCTTCGACGACGGCAATGGCAGAATCGCGCGGTGGATCAGGCCCACCTGCTGCTGGACGGGGTGCTCGTCAGGATGCGCTATTGGCAGCGCTGGGCGACTTAGCCCCTTAACGACCGGCAGGCCAGGATGCTCAATAAGCTGCTGGACGGCCTCGAAGGCAAACTGACCACCAGCAATTGGGCGGCCATCGCCAGGTGTTCGCCCGTTTTCACGATGGTCACGGTGAGGAATAGGCGGCAACGATGCGATCAGCTTTGGTTCTACTAACGGCGTTGCTGCTGCCTGGGGCCGCCTGGCCTCAGCCAACCCCATCCCGCGACACGAGCGATGGCGGGTTCGACGCGAGCGAATTCCTGCTGGAACACAGAGGCGTTCTGCCAGTACCCGTCATCATTACCGAGCCTGCCGTAGGCTACGGCGGGGGCCTGATGCTGCTGTATTTTTCTGAGTCCAGGGGCGATTCCGGCGGGGAGGGTCAAGCCTCTGGGGAGCGCAAAGCTCCGCCCAATATCACCGGTATCGGCGGATTGGCAACGGAGAACGGGACACGCGGAGGCGCGCTTTTCCATTTTCATAGCTGGGCTGGGGATCGCTACCGGTATCTGGGCGCCTTGGCCCAGGGACGGGCGAATCTTGATTATTACGGCGCGTTCAATCACGGCCGCAGCTATGAGGTGAAGGGTACCTTTCTGCTTCAGCAAGCGCTGGCGAAACTTGGCGACAGTCCATGGTACCTTGGGCCGCGATATACCTATTTCCGATCCAATACGCGATTTACCGGAGCGACGGCTAGCGAGCTGTCGGCGGCACAGATGTCCGGTCATATCGGCAAGGCCGGGTTGGTGCTGGATTACGACACCCGGGACAACATTTTTTATCCCAACCGCGGATCCTATGCGCGGTTGCAAGCCGAGTTCGCGCGTAGTTGGCTGGGAAGCGACCAGTCGTTCGAAGCCTATGGCACGCGCGGTTACTCATGGGTACCGTTGGCGCCCAGGTGGACCCTGGGCTTGCGCGCCGATGGGCAGTTCACCCGCGGCACGGTGCCGTTCTACGCCCAACCCTACGTGGACCTGCGTGGGGTGTCGCGCGGGCGCTACCAGGACCGCGATGCAGTTGCGGTAGAGACGGAATTGCGTTGGAACCTCACGCCACGCTGGTCCTTGCTGGGTTTCACCGGAGCGGGAAAGGCCTATGGAAACTGGCGTTCGTTCTCGGAGGCGACCACCGTCGTCAGCGTCGGCGCCGGCTTCCGATATCTGATCGCCAGCAAGCTGGGCCTGGCGGTGGGCGTAGACGTGGCGCACAGCAAAGACCAGAATGCCTTCTATATCCAGATAGGATCGGCGTGGCGATGAAGGCCCGTCGCAGTAGCGGCGCAGGGAAATCTCCGACATGCTTAATTTCTTTCGCCAGTCATGGCTAGTCCAAGGGTAATCGAATGAACTATTCCCTCGTTCTTGTGAGCATTGCCTTGGTATTCTTCGTGCTGCTGCTGGCGGCCATGCAGATCGGGCGATGGCTGGGCCGCGGATCCGATGAAAAAAGCGGCTCGGGCTCCGCCGTCATTGAAGGTTCGGTATTTGCATTGCTGGGGCTGCTGGTCGCCTTCACCTTCTCGGGCGCCGCACAGCGTATGGCCGACCGGCGCGATCTGCTGGTGCAGGAGGTCAACGCAATCGGGACGGCGTGGCTGCGCATCGACATGCTCGACGCCGGCCACCAGCCCGTGCTGCGCGCCCAGTTCCGGCGTTATGTGGATGAACGCATCAACTATTACCGCAACGTTGCAGACCTGGCGCACCGCGACGCGATTGCGGCAAAAGTGGGGGATCTGCAGAAAGAGATCTGGGCCACGTCGATGCGGGCCGCGCGTGACAGCGTTCCGCCATTTGCAGTGTCCTATGCCGGCGCGGTCAACGACATGTTCGACGTCGCGTCAGCGCAAACCGTGGCGCAGAAGGTCCATCCGCCCATTGCGACATACGTATTCCTGGGCTTTCTCGCCTTGGTCGCCGCCTGCTTGGTAGGCCTGAACCTCGCGTCGGCGCCGCGCAAGACGCTGCTGCATCAAGTGGTCTACGCGATGGTAATGACGGTCGCGCTGTACATCATCATTGACTTCGAGTTTCCACGCATCGGCACCATCCGCATCGATCAGAGCGACGCCTTGCTGGCTGCGCAAAGAGAAGCGATGGTGGATCCTGTGGGCGGGGGCAGGTAGGAGATAGGCGTGGACCCAGCGAACAGACCGTGGGCGCGGCGGTGAGTTCCTGACCCTGGGGTCGATTCAGGCCGTCCCGCTTCCCTGCACGAGAGGTCCCATCGCCCGCGTTTCCGACGGCGGCTCTCCGAAGAGGGCGCGATACCTCGCCAGCGCGTACGTCGAGTACGGATAGCCGCCCCGTTCAAAAAGGTCGGCAATCGTTGCCGCGCTTTCACGAGAATCGAGCAGGGCGGCGCGAATCGCATGGAGCTGCCTCAGGTGCAGATATTGCATGGGCCCCAGCCCAAAACAGTGATGGAAGAAGCTGTTGAGGGATCTTGCGCCGACTTGCGGGCAGTCCAATTGGTACGACTGCTGCGCCGCGGCGTCCCACGCGCGAAAACGTTTCAGCATGGTGTCGGTCAATTCGTGGGGAGAGGCGCGAGGCCGTCCCACCACGCGCCTCGGCCGCCATTCGCGCGATCCCAGCAACGCCAACAGGGCGTGTTCTATCAGCGTCCGGCCGATGGCAGGCGGCGTGCGCGGGTCGGTTGCAATGAGCGCCGCGTTTCTCAAACCCTCGATCGCACGGGGCGGTGCGGTCTGCATGGCCGTCGCCCGGCACCAACGGCGCAACACCTGGCCCGCCATATCATCCGCGAGAAACAGTGGAAACGACGTGGGCACCGCAATGGTGATCCATGTGTTGGGGCCGACGGCGCGGAAAACGAATCCCCGTCCCGGCGCGATGATGCCGATCTTGTCGCGCGCGAAGGGAACGCCATTCAGCCATGTGGGGCCGGGACGGCCCTCGGATATCAGGAACATGAGATGCGAGGGCCAGCCCGCAGCCTCGCACAGATTTGGTACGGTTTCGATGCCCCGCTGGACGGTTATGCCGTCCACGTCAAGGTTGCCGAGCTGCCATTTCCCGTCGTGCGGACCAAGAAGGCGGACACTCAGGTCAGCGTTGACCACTGCATTCTGGAATTCCTCGAACGACTCGAATCGCTGCAATTCCATGAGATCTCTCTGTAACCGGCGAGGGAGTTTTTGCCAAAATTAGCATGGACTTCGGCGCAGGTCACTAGTGAGAATAGGGGGGACGCTCAGTTCAAGATGCCCATGCCTCAGGATTCATTACCCGCCAACCGTGACAAGCCCTTTCTACTGGTCGACGGCGACGGCCTTTCGCGTCTTCAATGCCAGATCGGCCTGATTCCGGCAAGGGGAGCGGGGCTCAAGCGGCGCGCCTTGGTCTATGCGCTGGTAGCGTGGCTGCCCCTGGCCATCGCGTCTTGGCTGGCCGGCAGTCCCGCCGTGCACGACGGCAGCATGACCGAGACGCTGCTGGGCCATTACGGGATACACATCCGCTGCCTCGTGGCCATTCCGTTACTGGTTCTGGCCGAAGGCATAGCGCAGAAGAATCTTGCACTCTGCCTGCTCGAATTCAAACGGTCCGGGCTGGTGGATGAGGCCCTGGCTCCGCGCTTCGATGCAGTCATCGACGGCGTCGTCCGGCTTAAGAAGCGTGCATATCCTTGGGTCATCATCGGAACGCTGGCCGCCGCCTGGACGGCGGTTTTTCTGATTTCGCCAAACCCGGACGAGGTTCAATGGGCGGGGCCCCGCAGCGGCGGCTTGGGATTTGGCGCATGGTGGTTCCTGCTGGTAAGCCGGCCTATCTTTGCCGTCCTATTGCTGGCTTGGGTCTGGCGGCTGGCGCTCGTGGGCGTGCTGTTGCTGCGCATTGCGCGCCTGCCGCTCAAGCTCGTGGTGATGCACCCCGACCGAATGGGCGGACTGGGCTTTCTGGATCGGCTGCCGATGGTGTATGCGCCGTTCCTGTTTTCGGTGTCGGCCGTGGTCGCCGGGGCATGGGCCCATACCGTGTTCTATCACGGCGTTACCGTGCCCTCGCTTTACCTGCAGGTCGCCACCTTGCTGCTTTTGCTGATACTGACCGGGATGGCTCCGTTGCTGGTGTTTTCGGGAATGATGGCGGGCGCCAAGCGGCAGGCGCTACTGGATTACGGCGTCTTGCTTGCCGAACACGGAAGGCTGGTGGACGCCCGGTGGATCCGTAAAGAACAGATCGCTGAAAATCCGATGCTCGATGCGCCAGAGCTTGGTCCGGTCGCCGACATTCAGGCGATGTATCAGGCCGTGGCCGCGATGCGCCCCGCCGTGATCAGCAAGTCCATTCTGTTCAAGATCGCACTGCCAGCGGCGTTGCCCTTGTTGGTACTGGTTGCCACGCAATGGCCAGTGAAAAGCACATTGTCCAAACTTCTCTTCACGCTGTTATAGCGGCCACGGCATCGCCAACGCGGGGCCAAGCGAAGCGGGTTCATAGCGCGTGTGCAATCCATGAATGAAGTTCCAGGAGAGGTGGATGAAAACCCAGGACGTCGTGATCACAGCATGTCTATGCTTTGCCGGGCTGACCGCACTGCGGCCTGCCTTCGGCCAGGCCGAGGCCGACGCCGCGGCCCAGGCGAATAACCCGCTGGCCAATATGACGGCCTTCAACATGCAGAACTACTACATCGGCCGCCAGACCGAGACCGGCAGAAGTGCCAACCAATTCTGGCTGCGCTACGCCCAGCCTTTCTCCATTTCCAAAAGCAACTGGCTGATGCGCGCGTCGTTGCCCGTCAATTCCTTCCCGGTCGAAGGCCATCACACGACCGGCATCGGCGATCTCAATGTGTTCGCCGCCTACCTGATGGACACGGGCAACCCGGCTGTCAGCTTTGGTTTCGGTCCACAGATCACGGCGCCGACGGCCACGGACAAATCGGTCGGCAGCGAAAAGTGGTCCGCCGGATTGGTGAACGTCCTGTTCAACGCCAGCTCGCCGAAGTTCCAGTACGGTTATCTGCTTTCGTGGCAAAGCAGTTTCGCCGGTTCAAGCCGGCGCGAGGACGCCGACCTGGTGGCGCTTCAGCCCTTCGCCATGTACCAGTTGGGGGGAGGCACCTATCTACGGTCAACGCCCATCTGGACCTACAACCTGTCGAACGATGGCTACAGCGTGCCGTTGGGCCTGGGCATAGGGCAGGTGATCAAGCACAACAGGACCGTATATAACTTTTTCATCGAACCGCAGTTCTCGGTCGCCAGCCGCGGCCCCGGCCAACCCGATTGGCAAATCTACATGGGATTGAATCTGCAGTTTCCAAATTGACATTGCGCGCCCCGTCCGGCCATGCGTTGTCGCAAGGGCGGAACATACGAACCAACCCGAGGAGTTTAGATATGAAGACCAGCAAAACACTCTTGGCATCGTTTTTCAGCGGAGCGCTCTTTGCCGTGTCCGCACAGGCCTTGGCGGGAAAAATGGAAACCGTGGATTCGGCGATCGGAAAGCTGGAGTTCGACGGCGGCTATCCCACCGAAAAAACCATGTCCCATCTGCTGGACGAAATGGATTTCATGCGCGCAACGCAGGCGTACATGTGGGGTATCCCCGCCGCCGGCATGATCGAATGGAAGAACGCCCAGGACAAGGTATTCAAGTCCGCGAATGGCCAGCTGGTGTCGTTTGTCACCCAGAAACAGAAACAGGGCATCCTGACGCCCAATTACACAACCCCCTACATCGCGGCCGTTGCCGATATTTCGAAGACGGGCCCGCTGGTCCTGACCCTGCCCAAGGGGTTGATGGCGGGCATGGTGATGGACGTCCACCAGCGCGTGCTGTCGGACTTGGGCGTGGTCGGACCCGACAAGGGCGAAGGCGCAAAATATCTGATTCTGCCTCCCGGCCACGAAAAGATCGCGCCCGAAGGCTACTTCGTCGTGCAGTCGCCATCGAACAACGTCTTTTTCGGCGTGCGCCTGCTGGGTGCGGACAAGGCGGAAGCGGTCAAGACACTGGTGCCGCAGATCAGCACATCACTCTATAACGACGGCAAGGGCGGCACCCCCTGGAAGGTCATGCCCGCCGCGGAAGAAGCATGGAGCCAAACCCCCCGCGAAGGCATGGCGTATTGGCAAACCATCAACCAGTTGGTGCAGGAAGAAGCCGTCAACGACCGTGACCGGTTCATGCTGGAACATCTGCGCTTCCTGGGCATCGAAAAAGGCAAGCCGTTCAAGCCGACAGCGCAGCAGAAAGCCGTTCTTGAAAAGGGCGCGGTCGTCGGCCAGGCCATGGCCAAGGCCAACAACTACGCGAAGCGTTTCGAACCCGCGTTCTGGAAGGACACCCATTGGAAGCACGCCATCACGGTGAGCGTGGACCAGCGCGCCGACAACTGGGACCAGTTCGACGAGCGCGCCTCGTGGTTCTACGAAGCCGTTTCCATTTCCAAGGCCATGCTGACCCAGACGCCTGGGGTGGGGCAGCGCTATATCGTGACGTACCAGGACAAGGACGGAAAATGGCTGACGGGTGAACACACCTACAAGCTGCACGTTCCCGCCAATGTCCCCGCCAAACAGTTCTGGTCCTCGACGGTCTACGACGAGAAAGAGCGTCAGATGATCGTCAACGATGAGAAATCGCCGGACCTGTCGTCCACCAAGCAAGGGCTGAAGGCGAATGCGGACGGGTCCGTGGATATCTACTACGGACCCAAGCCTGTCAAGGGCTTCGAGCAGAACTGGGTGCAGACCAATCCTGGCGAAGGCTGGTTCACGTATTTCCGCTTCTATGCCCCCACCGAGGCGTTCTTCGACAAATCGTGGGCGCTGGGCGATATCGAGCGGGTTGAGTAGCCACGACATCCAGACCAGCCGGGAACAGCCGAAAATGGACATTCATTCCGAGATACTGTCTTTGGAATCGCGGATGTGCCGCTCCATCATCGGACAGGAACGGGTCGTGCGCAGCATCATTATCTGCCTGCTGTGCGACTCGAACCTGCTGCTGGAGGGGATGCCGGGGCTGGCCAAGACACGCGCCATACGCAGTCTTGCCGCGAACCTGGATGCGACCTTCAAGCGCATCCAGTTCACCCCGGACCTGTTGCCCGCCGACATCACCGGGTCGGAAATCTATGTGCCCGATTCCGGTTCGGCACAAGACGCCTTTCAGTTCCGCCAGGGCCCGGTGTTTGGCAACCTGGTCCTGGTGGACGAAATAAACCGCGCCCCGGCCAAGGTCCAGTCGGCGTTGCTCGAAGCCATGGAAGAGCGGCAGATCACCGTCTCGGGCAAGACCTACGCACTGCCCAGGCTGTTCATGGCGCTGGCGACGCAGAATCCGGTGGAGCAGGAGGGCACGTACAACCTGCCGGAGGCCCAGCTCGACCGGTTCCTGATGAAGGTGCTGGTCGATTACCCCTCGGCGGAAAGCGAAAAGGGAATTCTTGATCTCGTTCGCAGAGAACACCGGCAAAAGTACGCCGACCGAAAAAGCGCGGAAAAACCGGCGGAGGAAGAGCGCGTCAAGCTGGACAAGGAAGCGATCTATCGCGCCTGGGAGGCCATCGCCGATATCCATGTCAGCGAACAGATCAAGGATTACATCGTCGCCGTCGTCCAGGCCAGCCGCTACCCCGGCCGCCATGACGCGCAGTTGGCCGAATGGCTTGCCGCGGGCGGCAGCCCGCGCGCGACCCTGGGCATCGAGCGCGCCGGACGTGCCCACGCCTGGCTCAATGGCCGTGATTACGTCGATGCGTCAGACGTCCAGGCGGTCGCGCACGATGTGCTGCGCCATCGGCTCGTGCTCTCGTTCCAGGCCGCCGCCTCGGGGGTCACGGTCGAAAAGGTGATCGACAGGATCCTGAGCCTGGTCATAGCAGGTTGATGCCCATGCCTGCCCAGGAAGGAGTCTACGTCGACCTGAGTGAGCTGGTTTCGTATGAAGCCCTGGCGCGGCAGATCGCGGTCAGCTTCCCCCGTGTGACTTCGAACCTGCTGCAAGGAAACCGGCCATCGCGCGTCAATGGCCGCGGCGGCGCGTTCGACCAGATCCGGCCGTATTTCCACGGCGACGACGTGCGAGACATCGACTGGAATGTCACCGCGCGCATGGGCGGCGCGCCGTTCGTCCGGATGTACCACGAAGAACGGCAGCGGCCCTTGCTCCTGCTGGTTGACCAGACCAAGGACATGTTCTTCGGCACCCGGACGCAACTGAAGTCGGTGCTGGCCGCCAGGCTCGCCGCGCTGCTGTTATGGATGGCCCATCACCGCAAGCAGCCTTACGGCCTGGTGATCGTCGAGGAAGACCGGGTGGTGTCCTGCCCCCCGCGCCATCACAAGGGCCACTTGATTCATGCCTTCACTTGCCTGGCGCGCGCCAATCAGGCGCTGTCGGCCGACCGCCAGCAAACCCGCGCCGTCGAACGGTTGCCGCAAGGGCTGCGCCGCCTGCTCGCCCTGATCACGCGCGATACGCTGGCCGTGCTGGTCAGCGACTTCCACAATATGCGGGAAGACGCCTGGCATCTGATCGGCGAAGTGGCCATGAAGACACAGACGCTGGCCATCCCGGTCTACGACGGGATCATGGACAACTGGCCGCAGCGGGGGCAGTTCCTGGCCACCTATGGGGCCATCGAAGCGGAACTGACGTTCCCTTCGACGCCTCGGCGCCAGGGGGTCGAAGGGCGCGCCCGGCAGAACCTCGCGGCCCTGCAGGACCGCCTCGCCAAAGCGGGGGTGGGCGCAACCCCGTTTTCGACCTACCTGCCGGCGCATGAGCAATTGTGCAAGGCCCTGAATATTGCCGGAGGCAGCCCATGAGCGCACCGGTGCGCAGCAGCGTTCCCGGTATGGATATGCCGGTGCTGTCCGAGCTGGACCTGCCGGCGCGGGTAAGCATGTTTCCCCAAACCTTGGCATGGAAACTCGTGCTGGCGGCCGCGCTGCTCGCACTGGCGGTGCTGGTGCTGCTGAAGTATCGCAAGTATGTGCGCGAGCGTTGGCGTCGACAGGCAAGGGCGCTGGCGGCGGATGCGAAGGAGGGCGCGCGCATCGGCGCGTGGTTCGAACTGATCAAGCGGGTTTCCCTGGTGCACACGGCCAGGGAACGGCTGGCGGCGCTGGACGATCGTGGCTTGCTCGAACAATTGGCCGCTTTGGACGAGCCCGCCCGCAAGGCAATGTTGGACGGACATCATCGGCGCCAGGACAAGTTGCCGGAAGGGGTGAACGACGCCGTGGCCCGCGCCTTCGCGCAATGGCTCGAGGGGCTTCCCGATGCTAGATAGCATGTTGCCCTGGCTGCACAGGATCGAGTTCCAATGGGCCTGGCTCTGGCTGGTGCTGCCGTTGCCGCTTGCCGCGCGCCTGTTGCCGCCGCCAAGGCTCGCGCATCGCCAGAGTGTCCACGTTCCCAATCTGCCGAACCTGTTGCCTGATGCCCAACCGGCCGCGCGCACGCCGGGCCGGGGCAAGATCAGGGCGATCGTGTTCGCCGCGAGCTGGTTCTGCCTGGTCCTGGCCGCCGCCCGGCCGCAGTTGACCATGCCGCCCAGCTACCAGGAGGTGTCCGTGCGCGACCTGGTATTGGTCCTGGACGTATCGGCCTCGATGGCCACGGAAGACATGCGGGACGGCCAGGGTGAAAGCGTCAGCCGCCTGTCGGCCATGCAGGAGGCAGTCAGGTCCTTCATCCGGGCGCGGGACGAAGACAATATCGGTCTCATCGTATTCGGCAGCCAGGCTTATCCCTTTGCGCCATTGAGCCGCGACCACCAGGTGCTGATGGCGCGCATCGACGAGCTGGCGCCCGCCATGGCCGGGCCGCAGACCAGTATCGGCGATGCGCTGGGCAGCACCATCAAGATGTTGCAGGGCATGGCGCCGTCCTCGGTGCCGGGCACTCAACAGGAGCGCATGGTCGTGCTGCTGACGGACGGCAGGGATACCTCTTCGACGCTGCCGCCCGAAACCGCGCTGCGGCTTGCAAAAGATGAGCACGTGACCCTGCACACCATCGCCATGGGCGGGACGAATGAAGACATCGACCTGGATCTGCTGGAGAAAATGGCCGCGCAGACGGGCGGCACCTTCCATGCCGCAACGCAAGGCACGGCGTCATTGCAGGGCATCTACGACACCATCGACCGCTTGACGCCGCGCAACGTCACCCGCCTGGGTTGGTCGTACCGACTGCCGCTCTATCCCTACCCATTGGCGGCTGCCCTGTTCGGCCTGTTCATCCTGTTATTGAGTCTTACCGGACGGCGGGGCGGGCATGGCTGAACTGCATTTCCTGAGACCCTGGTGGCTGCTGGGCGCCGTGCTGTGCTTTGTCATGGCCGTGGCACTTCGCAGGCGCGCTTCCGGGCGCACTGCCTGGCGCCAGGTAATAGACCCCAAGCTTGCCCCTGCGCTGATCCGCCAACACGCGGGTCGAGGTTCATGGGGCGCCATCGAGACCATTGGACTGATGCTGGCGATCGGCATGCTGGCCTTGTCTGGCCCATCCTGGAACAAGCAACTGCCAGACGAGCTGAAGGACGAGGCAGCGGTCATCGTGATACTGGCCAACGGCAACTCGATGTACGCGGGCGACATCGCCCCCAATCGGAACCGGGCCGCCAAGGAGAAGATCCAGGCCCTGCGGCGGCTGATGCCGCAGTCTTCGTTCGGTGTGATCGCCTATGCGGACACCGCCCACCTGGTCATCCCGCTGACGCGCGACGACGGTTTCTTCGATCTTTTCCTGCCGCCGCTCGAACCTGACATCATGCCGCGGAGCGCCTTGGGCCGCAGCGGGCTGGAGCAGGCGCTGGATCTGGCCCAACAGACCGCCGCCACCGCCAGCGTGCCGGTAAACGTCATCGTGATGACCGACAGTCTGTCCGAGCAGGATCCGCTGGACCTGATCCGCTTCCGGGAGCAGCGCCCCGCGTTGGAAGTGCTGGTGGTGGGCTCCGGGAACGGGGGCGGGTTGCGCTTCGCACCCGCCGGCGTCAGCCCGGAGACCACCCAGGTGCCGGTGGACGAGTTCGTATCGCTGAAAAATGAGGGCGTGCCTGTCATCACGATCACCCCCGACGGCCAGGATCTCGCCTGGCTGGCGCAACACGTGCGCGGCACACTGGTCCAGGCGCAGAAGGAAGACCCACGGTGGCAGTGGCGGGACTCGGGCTACTGGCTGGTGCTGGCGATGCTGCCCCTGGGGTTTTTGCTGTACCGGCAAGTGACCGCGTTGAGCATTCTGGCGCCGTTGATGCTGCTGCTTGCCGGCGCATACTCGCCCGACGCTCACGCGGGCTGGCAAGACCTGTGGTGGACGCCCGACCAGCTTGGGCAGCAGGCGCTGGAGGAGGGCGACTACAAAAGGGCGGCCACGCTGTTTTCCGACGGCTACCGCAAGGGGCGCGCCTACTATCTGGATGGAAACTACGCCGCGGCCACGGCGGCCTTCCGGCAGGTTCACAGCGCGGAAGGGTACTTCTACCTGGCCAACAGCCTTGCGCGGCAGCAACAGTTCCACTCCGCGCTGAAGTATTACGAACTAGCCTTGCAGGCCGAACCCGGCCTTGAGCAAGCCAGCGCCAACGCCAAGAAGGTGAAGGCGGTGCTGGATGAGCTTGCCAGGAAGCCTGGCACGCGCGAGAAACAGGACGGCGACAACAACGACTACAGCTCGATCCGGATCGAGCTGGACGCCAACCGGAGCAAGGAAGAGGGCGGGCCCGCGGGACAGCAGGCCATGAGCGCGGAGGAACTGAAGCACTGGATGTCCAACGTGCGGACGTCGCCCAAGGATATGCTCCGGGCGCTCTTTCTCTTGCAGGCCCAGGCGCGTCAACAACAGGAGCAAGAGTGAACGCCCGGACCCTTCTGGCTGCCTGCGCGCTGTGGCTGCCATGCGCCGTGGCCGGCCAGGCCGATGACTGGCAGGCCAGCCTGGAGCTCAGGCCTGCCGGTGATGCAGCGGCGCCGCCGCCGGCTGTGCTGGTGCCGAAACAGAGCCTGGTGATGAAGGTCACCGTCTGGATGCCGGAGCAGGTCAATTGGAATCCCCGATACCCGCAATGGGACATGCCTGGCGCCACCATCCTGCCGTTGCTGATGCTGACGCCAACCGTGCAGCGGGACAGAGGGCAGTCCACGCAGCGTGGCGCCACCCAGAACTATCTGCTGACCCCGCTGGCGGAAGGCGAACTGCGCCTGAGTCCGGAAGCGATCAAGGTCTATCCCGATGCGGCGGATTCGCCCGTGTTGCAGATCATGCCTGTCACGCTGCGCGTGGCATTGCCGGCCGGCGCCGGCCCCCTGTCCGGGTTTCTACCGGCATCCGGACTCGAAGCCGAACAACACTTCTACCTGGTGTCCGGCGATCGGCCGCCGCAGGAAGTGGCGCGCGAGGCGCTGAGCCAACTGCGGCTGCAGACCGGGCAGATGCTCGAGCGCAGAATCTCCATCCAGGCCCTGGGCCTGCCGGCAAGCCAGATCCCGGCCGTGCAACCGCGGCAAGACGCAGCGATCCAGCGCGAATCCCAGGCCGCCGACCTGAACGACTACGGCGACTTTACGGGAGGAAAAAGGACCGAGCGCTGGTTCTATGCGCCGGGGGACCAGGAAACGCAGTCACTGGGCGACGTGTCGATCCGCTGGTATGACCTGGGTTCGAGGGAATTCAGGACGGCCAACCTGGAAGGGGGCCAGATTCACGCGGTCGTGGACAAGCGTGCGGCAGGGGAAATCCCGTTGTCCTGGCACGAACGGCTGCGGCTGCTATCGGCAAGGCAATGGCTGACCGGCCTGGCGGGCGCGGTCCTGCTGCTGGCGGTGGCGATCGTCCTGTGCCGCGGCGGGGGCCGTTTACTGTGGCGTACGGCGCGCAAGTGGCGGCAACGCATCGCCACGGCCGAACGTTTTCTGTTCCTGGCGGCATACAGTCAGATTGCCTTGTGGGGGACGGGAAGCCCTAGAGCGTGGCGCGCCTGCCAAAGGTGGATGATGCGCACGGGTGCGGCGGGCATGGTTGACCCCGCGGGTGTTCTGCGCGAATGGGGCAAGGCAAAGTACGGACCTTCACGTGAATCTGGCATGCCAGGGCGTTGGCGCGTGCAGAACGAATTCGTGAGGTTGAGAGCAGTCTTCAAGAAGACAGCAACGACCGGTAGGCGACGTCATGGGCTCCCGAATTTGTCTGGCCTGCAGGGTGACTGAGGCTCGGCCGAAGGGTTGGCTGACATGGCGCATCCATGAGGAACGTGGGGACAGTCGCCAACACCATCGGAATTACGCATAATGTGTATTATGTAAAGTCGCGACCCAAGTCAGGAATGTTCATAGATCTATCTTCCCGCTACTGAGCTTCATCCCCTAAGCAGTTGATAGCAGCGTCGGCCACCCGCAGCCATATCGGCCGCAGGAACTCTTCGTGGGCACTTGACGGGTCTAAGCCGGTTGAATAAATTCGGATATTCTCTCAACTCTTCGCTGGCGTTAGAGAGTCAACGCCCAAGCCCCCCATGGGGCTTGGGCGTTTTTTTGGTGCATCTACCTAAATATATGCCCTAATCTCGACCTGAACGACCGCGCGATGCTCGACGTCTGCGTCCAGTCATCAGCCTGCTACGACCCTACGTTCCTTTCCATGCTTCCTAGCCGCCGCCAATTTCGCAACTGGAACTATCCGTCAAAATTCGGCTTTGTGTCGTTCTTTGTTTCCCTCTGTTTTGGGTTCGTTCTATGGCTGTTTCCCGATGGGGGCAAGTGGCTAATTGGGCGGCTCAGCGTGATATCACAACCAACGGTTTCCGTTTTGGGACGGAATGAAATTGAACGACAGCTCAATATTGCGAAGATGGAGGGTGTCGGCAACAACATATCTAGCACCGAGTTTGCTGTCGCCGTTCCGTTCGTTCGGCCCAGCTTGACGAAGCCGGAGATGGGCGTGGAACCTGCCGGTGCCCAGATTGGGCTATCAAATGCGTCTCCCCTTCGCTCTGAAAATCAAGATCTCGTTTTTGGACCCGGAAAATGCCGCTTTCACGGCAAAGTGCACTGGTCACAGTACCCTGCCCTTCGCGGTCAAGCATCAATCACAACGATTGGGTGCGTGCTTGACAATGGGGATTCATACAGTCTCGGACACTTCAATGGCCCCGAGATTGGCTTCCTTACACCGGAAGCTCAGGCGATGAATAAAGAAGTGACACTTGTGGAGGAGGACGGAGGCGTGACATTGCCGAAATCCACCAAGTACCTCGTCCGACTTCATACGCCACTTCGCGATATCTCGTTCCTAGGCAAGTCGAGTGTGTCATGGTGACGACTGCATAAGCAGATGGATACCACGGTGGTCGGTCAAAGATAGACAACTTTCAATCCATCGGGATTGGCGGACGCCGTCAGTAGATTTGCCAACTTTTTGATTTGAGTGTGCGGCATAGCGATTACCAGCAAGCGCTGAGCACGCGAGGCACCCACATATAGCTTGCGAAGGTCCTCTGCCATCGCAAGATTCGCGCCCGTCTCTAGGTGCTCTATTGTCCCCTTGGCCTTTCTGGTTGAGAGCACCACGCAGACCGCCGGGAATTCTGCCCCCTTTACACTATGGATCGTTCGTGCCGGGTGGCGGTGTGTCGGAGGTGGTAACAGGGCTTCTGCCAACAGGTCATTGCGCTTTAGAACCTGCTTGATTGACTTACCGCCGCCAGCAGGTAGCTTGACTTTGAGGATGTCTCTAGCATGCTCCAACCATCCATCCATGTTCTTGTGCTTTTCTGGGGCGTAGCGTAGTTGTTTTGCCAGCCTAAGCATTTCTGGGCGCCAGGTTTGATGCTTATGTCCGTATGTATCCATATACTGGCGGTAAGTCTTTTGCGTTAATTTTCCTTCTATTGTCAGCACGACGCGGTGCAATTCTTCGAGTGCATCCTTTCGCTCTCCAAGTTCGAACGACGAATGCAAGTCCCCAACGGCAGCAGCCAGCCTGCATACGAGATAACCGGAGCCATTGTCGATAGGAAGTCCCAGAGCACGCAAGGCGCTCAGGCGTGTCGACGCCACCACGGGACAGTCCTGCGCCGCCATTTTAATTCGGCGACCAAATTTTTGAAATAATCGCCCACCGTGGCGGGGACGCTCGCCCCCTTGTAGGCGAGCAAGTAGACAGGCGAAGGCTGAATGCGATGGATGCCCAGAGCTTCATCATTCGGCCGCCCTGCCTCGGGTCTTTTTAGTCGCGAGACCGCACTCACAATGTTCCCGCTGGAGCGAAAGTTCCCAGTTAGATAGACACGACGGTCTTCCTCGAATGTCTCTGCAAAATCTTCCAGCTCCTTGGATACTCCACCTCTAAAGCCGTAGATCGACTGGTGGGGGTCACAGATGACCTTCACAGGGATGCCTGCATCGCGGAACCACTGGATGATTAGCAGGTCGTCCGGATTGCAGTCCTGAGCCTCATCGACGACGATCTCTCCGAAGCGGGCGACCAGGGCCCTGGTTAAGGGCGAGTCGCTCTTCAACGAATTGAGTCGCTCAAGTGCGACCAGGCGCGCGCCCTGATAGTCAAGCTCACCCCGTGCCTTGAAACGCGCTCGCATCGTCTTTGCCGCAGTAATTAAAGTTCACGCCTGCCACTTAATGGGAGTGTCAGTAATCGCATCGCGTCGATCGCATTGCTCTTGCCCCCATTGTTCTCGCCCGCGAAGACCGTTAGATCCTCGTACAGCGGGATCTCAATTTGATCGAATGAGCGGAAATTTTTCGCCGTCAGCCTCTTCAGGTACATAGCCTCCCCTCTAAAGGCCCCTTGGGCCTCTTCTCCATTTGCACGGAACTTGGCCCAAGAGTGTACCGCCGCGTCGTTAAGCAGCGCCCGCAAGCCCGCCTTTGCTTTGAGCACCAAATATGGAACTCGACGGACAACAGAAACTTGATGCAGTAGAACTTTTGAAACAAGCCGCGATGGATTTCCCAGTTGGCGATTTCGACGAAAAACCAGCAGGTGCGCTATGAACAGGGCCCGCGTAATTTTTGAATATGTCCAATGTTCTGCGACGCGTGGAGTACGGAAACTTGCTTGAGGTCGCGTGCAAATGCCATGTGTGACGAGCTGGCGATCATCAATTCGATAATTGACGCCGACTACTTGGCCATATTGTCCCAATGCTTCGATCAGCTCGCGTTGCCCGCCGCAATTGCTCCCACACTTACACCAGTGGCCTGACCTACGAGTCAGGCATCCTAAGGGGGGCGATCGCCCGTCGCCCAGCGCCGTCGTCAATTCGAGCATGTCGCCCAAACGATCTGGTGCTTCATCGCCCACCCGGCCGCCAAAAAGGAGTGTTTAGCATCCATTATTTTTATACATGGAGCCCAAACACTCCACAATTAAGACCGGGCGGCGGCTTGCGCCCCTAAAATAGACGCATCCCGTAACCTCCTATCGCACTATGGAACAGAACGCGTCTCCCCCGATATCGCGCAAGAATCACGGTTTGTCCGAGAACCTGCTTCTTTCCATGCGGGTCGCCGGCCCCGCAGACCGTGACGGGCGTGCAACCCCACTGCGCTCGGCGGAATTGCATCGGAGCACCGGGATCGCCCGCAGCACATTGCGCGAGCTGCGCAATCCTAAAAACGGTGCGGAAGCCAATCCTGACCTCCGTACCTTGACGCGACTCGCGAACGCCCTCGGCATGCCCGTCGCGTTTCTACTGATGCGGCCCGAAGACTGGGAAATGCTATGTGCCGCGATCAATAATCTGCGCGATCCGCACGATGCTGCAACCCAGTTGTTCGGCGCTGGCGTCGACATCGGTCCGGATATTGCAGAAAAGGTTCTCACGCGCTGCGGCGTGCATCCCAGCCGGCTCCCGATAACCGGAATATCCAACTCGCTGGAGCAGGGGCGCATTGCGGAAGGAAACGAGCGCGTGCGCCGTGCCAGCTATGTACTCGCGGCCCTGATGCAGCTGCCGACACGCAATGAAAAATCCAGGACCATGCTCACCGCACTTGCTGCCGCTATGGCCAATCAAACCAGAAGCGCCTCCTTGGTGAACGGTGTGGGCCAGAGCGCGAAGCGGAAAAAGGAGGAACAATGAACGCAATCATCGACGCGGATCTCAAGTTCCTTGCGACAAGCGAAACCGAAGATATCGACGTGCTGATCGACCACTTGACTGACAGCGGTGCTGGCAGGTTGTCCATGTCGTCGAGCACGACCAAGGCGCTGTATGCGTCCAAGGGGGAGTCTCCGCCTTCGCCATACATCACAGGCCTGATCGTGGAGGAGTTGCAGCGTTTCGGCGGAAACTCGTTGGTGAACCTGTTTCGTGGCGGGTCGGGAGTTCCGTATGCCGAGATCGTTCGCGATGTGGCCGACCATGTTGGGGCGTGCCACTCCAAATCGCATACCACTGAGGCGATCGAAGGCGTCATTTTGCTGAAGGTGCTCGAGCAATCGCTGGCCGGGATGTCGGGAGACCAGCGCCGAGACATTCTCTCCGCCGTCAAGCCTGACCATGGCCTGGGCTCCGCGCCTGTGACCTCGGAGGCGGTCCTCCAAATACTGAGATCGACGCGCTTCAGCCAGTACCGACTCGCCGCTATCCTTGCCGGTGCCACAACCACCGCGCTGCTAGGCCGAGGATTGTCCGCGGGAGCGGCCGCAGGCCTCTCACGCAGCCTTCCAGCGCTGGTGGGGCCAATAGGCTGGGCAGTCGCGGCGCTCTGGACAGCGTTCGACTTGGCCAGCCCCGCCTACCGCGTGACGGTCCCCTGCGTCATTCACATCGCCTACATGCGCCAGAAGGCCCTCACCCAACGCTGTCCAGCGTGCGGGCACTCGATATCCCTGGACGCGAAGTTTTGTGAAAAGTGCGGACATCGCTGCACCGGCATTCTCCTCGGCTACGGCAACTGAGCGGCAGCCATCCAACGCATGGCCCAACGCAAGATAACAATAGAGAGTATCCATGGAACACCAACTCGCTAGCCAACTCGTGCAGGAGGAGGCGCATGTCTCAGAACTGGAACGAGAACTCACCTCCGTTGAGCGAGATCTGAGCTGGTACCAAACGTTTGACGTCGAGCGCGCGAATCGTACGCTGCTCGACACCAAGCGCAACCTCGCGGAGAGCGCCGTCGAGATCGAGAGGCTTAAGGCCAGCCGGCCGCCGTTCGAGGCCAGCGCAGCACTCAGCCTGGTTAGTACGTCACTTTGGTCGCTGCTCGATCCGCGCCGCTTGCTGTCCTCGGAGTCTGCAGTTGCCAAGCGCATCATGGCCGAAAAGCGGGCCGAAGTGAACAGGATCGACGGTTCGATTCAGGCCGCCACTGTCCGCATCAAGCGTTTGTGTGAGCAAGCCACCAACGCGGAGCACGCACTAAAGCGCTATCGCGATTTCGACGGACTGCAAGCCCAGGCCATAATCGCCAGCATTTCTCTCGAAGTGCAGCATCTTCGCCCCGGACTCGAGCGGCTGCGCGAACGAAATCGTGCTCTGGAGGCGATAATTGCGCAACCTAAGTACGAGCTCGCGGATCAGCAACGTGAGCAGAGAAAGCTAAGGAATCAGCTCGACCTTGCAGAGCACTACGACGCGGCGTTGGCGGCAGCAGCCGAATCACGACAGCGCCGCGCGATACATGAGCGCTGCAAAGAGGAACTGGGCGACTCAAGTCCAGGTTCGGCCAAGCAGAAAATCATCAAGCGCCTGGAATCGGTCGAACGAACGATCGCCAAACTTCGCGACCGCATCCAGCTGGAAGTAGACCGCGCCTCAAACGATATTCGCGAACTGATCATCGACGGCAGCAACCTTTGTTTTCATGGCCCCCGGAATGCGCAAAAGTATGTCGGACCAGCCGCGCTGGAAGCGATCGCTGGCGAACTGGCGGGCCGCTTGAAAGTGATCGTGGTCTTCGATGCAAGCCTGGAGGAGCGCCTGAACGCGGACGGCACGGACGTCGTATCGAGGTTCGACAAGATCGGGGTGGAGGCCCACATCGCTGGTCCCGGCGTGGCGGCCGATGAGACGATTCTCAGACTCGCGGAGCACTCGAAGTACGTCTACGTGCTGAGCAACGATTATTTCAGGGATTACCCAGAGAAGGCGGCGCTGCGTGAAGGTCGGGTTCTGCGGTACGAGCGCGTCAGCAACCGCATCATGGTCCACGTTCTCAATGCAGACGTGGCGTTCGCAAAGGCGTGACGCCGCCAAAGGCACGCGCCATGGCGCTGACTCCCCGGCTCCGTGGCGCAAGTCACGTCTTTGCAGACCACAGGCGCCACATTTTCAGCCGCCGCCGATCTAACCTACCAGGGATTTTAGGTTCCAGCCTTGGGCCCCATGCCAAATATATGAATCAGACTACTCATCGTGCCGCCAGTACCGCAGTCCCAAACTGGGCAGTAGAAAACCCGTACCTCAGCGTCTTAGCCCCTCGTTTCTTCGAGCAACCTGCCGAGGCAGACTGGAGCGACCTAGCGCGTCGTGTGGTCCGAATGTTTACGACAGTGGAGCGCCGACACGTTTCCGAAACGGAAGCCCTTGCACTGGCTGACCAGCTCTATGCGCTAGTGCATGACGGGGCGTTTATGCCAAATTCCCCAGTAATGATGAATAGCGAGCACGAAACCAGCATCAACTTGTTCGCGTGCCATGTTCTGGCGCCGCCGGTTGATGCTCAATCCATGGAAATTGCAGGCAAGATCCATGATGGCTGCGGGGGCATTGGCTACGATCTGACCTCGGTTGCTGATCCCGTGGCGATGACCCAGTTCATCGAGACCCAGACCTCACAACTGAACCCGACGCGCAAGCGTAAAGCCCACAGCGCCGTGACTCTCCACGTTGATCATCCAATGGTCACACCATTTATTGGCATGAGTAGCTCCCTGGAGATTACTCACACCAACGTCGAGCTCGACGCTCCGTTCTTTATCGCGTTGGAAAGCCAAGACCAGAAAGCCGTCTCCATCTGGGACGATATCTGCAACTCCATCTACAGCAATGGCCGGCCGGCTATCGCATTTGGCGAGCACAAATCGTTGAGATCCCCAAATGGGGAACGATTAATTCTGAACGTTTGTGGGGAATCATTGCTGCGGGAGAACGAATCCTCCCTGATAGGCTCGCTGAACGCCTCCCGATTCGTGAGCAACGGCGTGTTCGATGACGCCCGATTCAAAGATGCTGTAGCCATGGCAGTTCATTGTCTGGACAACCTCCACGACATTCAGAGCCATGCATCGCCTGTCGTCGCCGCTCGATGCCTCGAAAGCCGGAAGATCGGTATCAGCATTATGGGGTACGCTGACGCTCTCCTGCTCATGGGCGTGCGGTATGGGACGCCCGAAGCTTTATCCTTCGCAACCCGCATCATGGGGCTCGTTAAAAACGCGGCAAGGACGACCAGCGAGCAGTTGGCGATTAGTCGAGGTAGCTGCGATCCGAGCCTACTACGTGAAGGCGAGCAGTTGCGCCGTAACGCGTCATTGATGGCCATTGCCGCAAATGGAACTCTTAGTCTCTTGGCCAACGTCTCAGGTGGAATTGAGCCAATATTCAGTTATGTGATTCGCCAGACCGTCGAAGGACGGGTTATTCACCAAATGCAGCCTACCCTACGTCGCCTGCTACATCAAAACGGTCTGAGCAACGCCGACATCGCCCAAATTACAGATGCCTTGGTCCAGGGCGCATTGCCCGAAGAACTTGCGCTGATACCAGGTACCGTAAGACAAGCGATGGTACGCGCGCACGACCTCAAGGCAAGCGATCACATTCGCACGCAAGCCACGTTCCAAGCGTTTATCGATGGAGGAATATCGAAAACGATAAACCTGCCGCCGAACATCACCGTTGATGAAATATCTGCGGCAATTCTGGATGCACGCGCCAGCGGATGCGTTGGGATATCTCTGTACCGCGATGGGAGCATCAGTGGCCAGCCATCGCAGATGGCCAAAGTTCAGGAGTCATCTGAACAAGGTGCTGCCCCTTGATCGGACCATTTTTTGTCTCGTTTGACGGGCCTAAGGCGACTGGCAAGTCTACGGTGCTTGAGGCGGTCGCGGCAGCGCTAAAGGAGGACGGCCGTTACCGGGTCGTTTCGCTGTGCGAGAAAGAGCTTGATCCTTTCAGAAGTGAGACCCTTGGGCTCATCAAAGAGCTCACGGCCAGACCGAGCAGGGACTTGGAGTCACTTGTCTGCGAACGCATGGCCGCAGGACGTTCCTGGATCACAAAAAACATCGTGCGTGAACAGGCTGCCGGTAACGTCGTACTGATTGATCGCTGGTACCCTTCAGACGCCGCTTTTCGCAGGATCGTACCCTTCGCAGACATCCTTGCAATGAACCTCGATCATCAAGTTCAAATCCCGGACTTGCACGTCGCGATCGTTACTGCTCCTGAGATATCCTGGAGGCGCGCAGAGGCTCGGGCCAAGGGGCTCAGCAGTGTGGTGATCAACACTAAAGAAGATCACGTGAATTGCACCGAAGCCTTTAATCTCGTGGTTGCCCAGCAGAACTGGTTTTCTTGCCGTAACGAGGGATCGGTCGCAGAGGCCACGCTCCAGATCACCACGCTTATCCAAAAGCGGCTGCAGGCGCTTGGCCTGCCTGGCTAGGAGTTTCGACAGAAAACCAACACGTGCGCGATGAACAGGGCGCGCATAACTTTTGAATATGCCGAAATCGCTGCCACTCGCGGAGAACGGTTACTAGCTTAAGATCGAGTTCATGTCCATGAACGAACTCAAGTCAAAGTAATCGAAATGTTAATTAATTTCAATAGATTAGGGTGCATATGAACTCCAAACATGGGGCATAAGTAAAGTAGGTTATGGACGAAGCTGAGCGGAACGCAGGACGCAACCTGCTAAACAGTTCGACAA
>RCUK01000857.1_pt1 | contig 22551 bp, 19 predicted proteins | sample 2166381 | NCBI WGS metagenome assembly RCUK01 (sample SAMN09932809, study PRJNA488358) | compost metagenome | isolation source: compost soil in an enriched community | place: Germany: Experimental Botanical Garden | reverse complement strand
AAAAGCTGGTGGTGCCGCGCAAGCCGATCACCGCGCATGTGCTGCTGACGCACCGTGCGACCGGCGCCGCAGCCCTCGACGATGCGGCAATCGCGAGAAATATCGATGCGAAACAGCTCGAAGCGAAGCCTTTCGTTCCTATTCCGGTGCTCGGTGTGCCCGGCTGGTGCGTCGAAAATACATCGGCTTCGTTCTATGCCGACCCGCAGGTCTTTCGACCCTTGCCGGGCGCGTTGTCAGGGCTGAAGTCGCGCTAGCGTTCATGGGCCCGGGAGGGGCCTTTGCCCAGCGCTTGCATCGCGCGCCACGCGCGCGTCATACGTTCACATGCCAGGGGAGAGGTCAAAAAGATGGACACCATCATCATCGTGCTCAAGGTGGGGCTGATTCTTTACGGGATCTACAGCTTCATCGTCTACATGTCGCGACGCTCCGACAACCGGAGTGCCCTGAAGGACTTCCGCAATGCACCGGTGCTGCGTCGCATCACCGACGAAGAAAAATCGGCACTGCAACCCTTCCTGATGGGGCAGAAGCTCACGGTCGACGACAACGTGCGCGAACTCAGCGGTGTGTTCCTGCGCCATGGCCTGTCGACGCAGGGCTCGTCCACCGAGCACGACACCATCGGCGATGTCGATGTGCTGCTGCCCTACGACGCCATCGACTACATCGAGCCGCACAACCAGGCGCTGGTGGTGCTGGCCGGAAAGTGCGCCGTCGTGATCCGCCTGAACGGCTTCGATCTGCTCGAAGGCCGACAGCGCGCGCAGCGCCAGCAGGCGCAGGACCAGCAATGGAAGCGCGGCGAGATCGGTGCGCTTCCATCCCTGGACGAGGTCGGCGCAGACACCGGTGCGGCCGTGCCCGAAGCCGTGGCCGCATCCGTCGCGACTGACCCGAGCGCGCGCTACCAGCGCGGCGAAGTCGACATCCTGAGCCAGCGCACCGAAACGCCCGAGGAGGTCGAGAGCCGCGTGGGGCGCGGCGGCTGGGCCTCGGCCTTCGCCTGGCTGCTCGCCTTCGTGCTGTTGTGGGCCGCTACCTGGGACGCCACGCAGGCGGTGAGCGTCTACCTGATGGGCGCAGGCCTGCTCGTAGGCCTGTGGGCCGCGTGGCTGTTCGTGCGCAAGCCACCGGCGACGGCGCCTGTGCGGCAACCGCAGCCGGTGAACCGCGTGCGCGGCATGCTCAACCAGATCGCGGTGGTCAACGCCAGCAACGCGTCGATCCAGAACGTGGGGCTGTTCATCGGCGACAAGCTGAGCCTGGTGCTGCCTTCGCATTGGCGCAAGACGGCGTCGGTCCCTTACGGCGAGGTGATCGAAGCCGAGCTGCGCACCAGCGACTACAGCGCCGTGAGCTTCGGCGACAAGTGGTCGGTGGCCGACGAATGGCGGCGTTTCCGGCCCGCGTACTGGGGACGGCACCTGCTGCACCTGGTCATCGGCCTGCTGGCCATCGGTGCGGTCGCGCTGTCGGCGCCGGACCCGCGTGGCGAGGCCGCAATGGCCGCGCAATGGCTCACGAATGGCGGTGCCACGGCCACCTATGGCGATGCTGGGCAGCTCGCCGACAAGCCGCCCCGTTGGGGCAGCCGCGCGCGCATGGAAGGCGAAGGCCGGTGCGAGATCGACATGAGCGGCCGCACCGAAGAACACAACAGCGGCGTGCCCGCCATCGATTGCAGTTTCGTGCGTTGGAACGGCACCGCGCCCGTCATCCCCGCGCTCGACATCCCGCCGAGCGTGCTGGCGCTCGCCGAGCCCGGCTTTCTTCGCGCCACCGAGAACCACGCGATGGCCAGCCTGATCGCGATGCTGCGCATGCAGCAGATGGGCGGACAGGCCTCCGACCCGCTCGCGGCCTACCGTGCGCGCGAGAGCGTGCCGTTGACCGTGCGCGGCTTCGACCGCTCGGTGGCGATGATCGACGCCGCCTGCAAGGACGCCGCCGGCCTGTCGCCCGCCGCCTGCGAGCGCCTGCAGCGCGAGCTCGTGCGCGCCATCGACGCCACGGTCGACAAGGACGGCGTCGAGACGCCCGTGAACACCTGGCAGGCGCTGGCGACCAGCGCGGCAGCGGGGAAGGAGAACGCCGACCTCGTGCTGTCGCGCCAGCAGCTGGCGTCGGTGCAGCGTGCGCTGGCGCAAGCGGTCGACAGCGTGGTGGCCACGAAGATCGAGGCTGCGCTTCCGGCCATCGTGCCCGCCCAGGGCGGCGTGCTGTTGGCATCTCCCACCCGCATCGGCAACGCGCGGGTGCAGGCGCCCGGCGAAGGAAGTGACGATGTGTCGGCCGCAGGCGCGCCCGTGGCCGATGTCGCCGAAGACGACACCGACAGTTCCCTGCTCGCCCGCTGGACCCGTCTGCAGCGCAACGCCACGGCGGAAGGCCTGAAGCCCTTCACGCTCGAAGGCCTCGTCACCGCCAGCGGCAAGGACACCACCGGCACGCCGTGGGTGCGCGTCGACCCGAGCCTCGATGCCTCGCGCATGACCGCAGCGGGCGCGCACGTGCTGTGGTGGCTGTTCGCCGCGGGGTTGGTGCTGGTCAACGGCGTGCTGTTTGCACTGCGCTGGACGCAGGGCAGCCGCCGTCGCGCCCGGCTCGAGGCCGACATCGCCACCCGCCCGGCACCGGGCACCAGCGGCCTTTTCTGACAGGCCTTGACTCCTGCGGGGAATATCGGGGCGCCAGAACTTTTGCTCCTATCATGGCTCCACCGGAAGCAACACCGAGGGCCTCCCCGTCGCGCGCGGCTTGAAGAGGGCCCCGGGGCCCTTATCTAAGGGGGCAGATTTCCCCACGGAGAATTCAACTTGAAACGTATCCTTCTGTTTGTCCTGACCAACGTGATGGTCGTCGCGGTGCTCGGCGTGGTCGCCAGCCTGCTCGGCGTCAACCGCTTTCTCACGGCCAACGGGCTCAACCTGACGGCGCTGCTCGGCTTTGCGCTGGTCATGGGTTTCGGCGGCGCGATCATCTCGCTGCTCATCAGCAAGCCCATGGCCAAGTGGACGGCCGGCCTGCGCATGATCGACAACCCCCAGTCGCCCGACGAGGCCTGGATCGTCGGCACCGTGCGCAAGTTCGCCGACAAGGCCGGCATCGGCATGCCCGAGGTCGGCATCTTCGAAGGCGAGCCCAATGCCTTTGCCACCGGCGCGTTCAAGAACTCGTCGCTCGTGGCCGTGTCCACCGGCCTGCTGCAGGGCATGACGCGCGAAGAAGTCGAGGCCGTCATCGGCCACGAAGTCGCGCACATCGCCAACGGCGACATGGTCACGATGACGCTGATCCAGGGCGTGATGAACACCTTCGTCGTGTTCCTCTCGCGCGTGATCGGCTACGCGGTCGACAGCTTCCTGCGCCGCGGCGACGACCGCTCGTCGGGCCCCGGCATCGGCTACTACGTGAGCACCATCGTGCTGGACATCGTGCTCGGCTTCGCCGCCGCGATCGTGGTGGCCTGGTTCTCGCGCCAGCGCGAGTTCCGCGCCGACGCCGGCGCCGCCGCACTCATGGGCAACCGCCAGCCGATGATGAACGCACTCGCCCGCCTGGGCGGCCTGCCGGCCGGCGAGCTGCCCAAGGCCGTCGAAGCCATGGGCATCACGGGCGCGATGGGCAAGCTGTTTGCCACGCACCCGCCGATCGAAGAGCGCATCGCGGCGCTGCAGAACGCGCGCTGAGCACAGACAGGCCGCGCAGCGGCACAAAGAAAAAGGGGCTGGTGATTCACCAGCCCCTTTTTCATTCACCGAAGAACGGTGTGTCGTTCGCTCAGAGGTTGAGCGCCGAGACGGCTTCCAGGCCCTGCTTGATGTTGTTGCGCGCGGCACCTTCCACCGACATGCGCAGGCGGGTCGTGCCGACGAGCGAGTCGAACGCGCCGCCCGTGTAGGTCGACTTGATGACCTGGCGCATCGCCACCGACTTGTCGGAGGTCTTGATGAGCGACCAGCCCGCTTCCATGTCGACCGTGAACGCGGCGCCGAACGTGGGCTTGGTCAGCTTGACGATCGAGACCGACAACTCGTAGTCGCCGCTCTTGCCTTTGACGACTTCCTTGAACAGGGCCGATTGCGTGACCGACTTCTCGATGGCGGCACCCAGGTCTTCGTTGGTGATGTCCGAGCTCCACAGCGGGTTCGTTTCATTGCCGCCGCCGGTCTTCACCGACACCGAGTAGGGCAGCTTCTTGCTCGAAGCGATGCTGGTGGGCGTCATGGCCTCGCGGTTGGCCGACGAGGCGCAGCCCGCGAGCACGACGACGACGGAGAGAACGGCCAGGGCGCCTGCGCGGCGAAGGGTGGTGGTGTTGATCATTTGGTTTTGTCCGATTCTTTGAAGATGTTGCCGACCACTTCGTCGACCATTTCGGGCGGCGAGAGGCGTGTGAGGGAGGTGTGGAGCGAATTGCCGGTGGCCAACGGGTAGTCGGACTTCGGTTCGCGGATCGTGACGGTGAGCTCGACGAGGTACATGGTGATGTCCCACATCCACTTGTCGACGTAGGTGACGACAGCGTCGACTGGCTCGGGGGGCTTGGCTTCTTCCGTGACCTCGAAACCGCGTTTGCGCAGATTGCCGGCAATCAGCTTCTGGAGCGTGCCGTCTTCACCCTCGAGCTTCCTGACCTGCACCACGCGCAGCTTGTCGAGATTTGCCGAGGGATCGACGGTCGCTGTTGCGCGGTTGACCGCGCAGCCGCTCGCGAACACGGAAACAGCCACGGCTGCGAGAAGCAGCCTGATGACTCTTTTCAAATGAACTTCTCCTCCGCCCGGAATGGGCCGAAGGAATGTAGCTGGAAATGTGTAAAAACGTTTCCTGAGCACCGATCCCTGGCGAAAAATTCGCCGCGCCGCAGTCAGACTGCACAGTTGCAGCCTTCTGGGCGCTTCAGGCCGTTCAATTGCCGGTGGCGGCAGGCTCGTCGGACGCGGGCGTGTCCGGTGCGGATTCGGCGGCTTGCGGCGCAGCTTCTGGTACTGCTTCCGGTGCCGCTGCGGCCGCAGCGGCGGCGGCCTCTGCCGCAGCCTCGGTCCGCTTCTTGTCGTCCCGCACCCGCTGCAGCGTGCGCGTCACGTCGCCGGGCTTCATGCCGTACATGTCGGCGAACTCCTGTTCGCTGCGGCCGCTGGCTTCGAAGGCGCGCAGCAGGGCTTCGCGCTTGGCGGCCTGCTGGGCGAGTTCGGCCAGGGCTTCGTCGACGACGGCGTTGTTGTTGGCGTCGCGCGAGCGCACCAGCACGGCATAGGCCTCGTGGTCGAGGCCCGAGGCTTCGATGGCCTTGGCGATGCGCGTCACCAGCTGCGGACGCAGGTCTTCGCCGGGGTTGCGGTGCGAGCGGCGGCGGTGCAGCTCGAGGATGGCGTGGTGCACGTGCTCGGGCGCGACCGGGTCGAGCGCGTTGCCGTCCAGGTCATGGCGCGCATGGCCGGCGGCCACGCTCTCGAGGTAGCGCGTGGAGCGCGCATGCTGGCCCATCGCGATCTTCAGGTCTTCGGCCTTGAAGTCTTCGGGATGGCGCGCGATCAGCTCTTCGTACACGCCGAGCTTCAGCGGCACGAAGCGTGCGCCGAAGAGCTGCGGGTACAGCGCGAACAGGCGCTCGAGCACCGGGTTGACCTTGCGCGGTGCGCGCTGGGCTTCGGGCTGTTGTTGCTGTTGCGGCTGCTGTCCGCGCGGCTTGCGCCCTTGCTGCGGCTGTTGCTGCCCATGCGGGCGCTGTTGCTTCGCGCGCGGCGGGCGTTGTTGCTGCTGTTGCGCGGGGGCGGGCTGCGCTGCCGACGCGTCAGCGCCTGCGTCGGTGCCCGCGCCGGCCTTCAGCTGCTGCAGCTGCTCGGCCATGTCCGGGCGCTGGCGCCGTGCGTTGCGCGAGTTCGTGTTCGGGGCGGCGGTGGATGCGTCGGTCATACGGAAGGCTCGGCGATGGGCGCGAGGGATGGAAAGGGAAGAAAAAGAACAACCGGTCCCGCGCGGTCAGCGCGGCCGGAACATCCTGCGGGTATTGTCAGGGCGGATCGTCATGCGCGTGCAGCGCCTCGGTCACCTCGGTCAGGGACCTGCCGCCCGATCAGCAGCCGGAACGGCAGCAGCATCAGCACGCCGACACCGAGCTTCACGCCCAGGTCGCCGAGCGCCCAGGTGAGCCAGGGGCCGTCGGTGCCTGCGAAGGCGATGCCCCAGAAGACGATGCTGTCGAGCACGGCCGCGATCACCGTGGCCACCAGCGGCGCGCGCCACCACAGGCCCCGGCGCAGGCGGTCGAACACGCGGATGTCGAGCAGCTGCGAGGCGATGAAGGCCAGGCCCGAGGCGGCGGCGATGCGCGCCGGCGCGAGCAGCAGCGACACCGCCACGGCCACCGCGAAGCCGACCCACGCCACGCGCCGCGCCATGCCGGGGCCGAAGCGCCGGTTGACGAGGTCGCTCACGAGGTAGGCCACCGGGTAGGTGAAGGCGCCCCAGGTGAGCCAGTCGTTGATGGCGAACTGCACCAGGAGGTTGGACGCGAGCACCACGGCGGCCATCGCCAGCGTGGCGACGGCCAGCTGGCCGGTGGTGGGGCGGTGGAAGTGCATCGTCAAACGGCGCTGCCGAGCACGCTGCGCGCCACGGCCTCGGCCACCTTGATGCCGTCCACGCCGGCCGACAGGATGCCGCCCGCGTAGCTCGCGCCTTCGCCGGCCGGGTAGAGGCCGCGCACGTTGAGGCTCTGGAAGTCGTCGCCGCGCGTGATCTTGATCGGCGACGAGGTGCGCGTTTCCACGCCCGTGAGCACGGCGTCGTGCGTGTCGAAGCCCTTGATCTTGCGGCCGAAGGCCGGGAAGGCCTCGCGCATCGCCTCGATGGCGTAGGCGGGCAGGGCCTGGTGCAGGTCGGTCGGCGTCACGCCGGGCTTGTACGACGGGATGATGCTGCCGAGCGCGGTCGACGGCTTGCCGGCGATGAAGTCGCCCACCAGCTGGCCGGGCGCGTGGTAGTTGCTGCCGCCGAGCACGTAGGCGTTGCTTTCGAGCTGGCGCTGCAGCGCGATGCCTGCGAGCGCATCGCCCGGGAAGTCGCGCGGGTCGATGCCCACCACGATGCCCGCGTTGGCGTTGCGCTCGTTGCGCGAGTACTGGCTCATGCCGTTGGTGACCACGCGGCCCGGCTCGCTGGTGGCCGCGACCACGGTGCCGCCGGGGCACATGCAGAAGCTGTAGACCGAGCGGCCGTTGCTGGCGTGGTGCACCAGCTTGTAGTCGGCCGCGCCCAGCAGCGGATGGCCCGCGTGGCGGCCCCAGCGGGCGCGGTCGATGAGGCCCTGCGGGTGCTCGACGCGAAAGCCGATGGAGAAGGGCTTGGCCTCGATGTGCACGCCGCGGGCGTGCAGCATCTCGAAGGTGTCGCGCGAGCTGTGGCCCAGCGCCATCACGACGTGGTCGGCGCGCAGTTCGCTGCTCTGGCCCGTCGTCTGGTCGAGCACGGTGAGGCCGCGCAGGTGGCCGTCTTCGATGTGCACGTCGGTCACGCGCTGCTCGAAGCGGATCTCGCCGCCGAGCGCGACGATCTGCTCGCGGATGTTCTCCACCACCTTCACCAGCTTGAAGGTGCCGATGTGCGGATGCGCGACGTACAAAATTTCGGGCGGCGCGCCGGCCTTCACGAACTCTTCCATCACCTTGCGGCCGAGGAAGCGCGGGTCCTTGATCTGGCTGTAGAGCTTGCCGTCTGAAAAAGTGCCGGCGCCGCCTTCGCCGAACTGCACGTTCGACTCGGGGTTGAGCACGCTCTTGCGCCACAGGCCCCAGGTGTCGCGGGTGCGCTGGCGCACGGTCTTGCCGCGTTCGAGCACGATGGGCTTGAAGCCCATCTTCGCGAGCATCAGCGCCGCGAAGATGCCGCAGGGGCCGAAGCCGATCACCACGGGGCGCGTGGCGTCCGCGGGCGCCTGGCCCGGCGGCGTGTAGCGCATGTCGGGCGCGGGCTGGATGTGCGGGTGGCTGGCGTGCTTGGCCAGCAGCGCGGCTTCGAGCGCCGCGTCGGCCAGCTGCACGTCGCAGATGTAGACCGTGAGCAGGTCGACCTTGCGGGCGTCGAAGCTGCGCTTGTAGACGGTGTGGGAGGCGATCGCTTCGGTCGGAACGTCGAGCGTTCGGGCGATCAGGGTGGCCAGCGCCTCTGGGGCGTGGTCGAGCGGGAGTTTGAGTTCGGAGATTCGCAGCATGTCGTGGGGCTTGTGGTTATCAAGCAGACCGACGATTTTAAGCGCCCGGGGCGCTATGAAACTTGTAGCTGGATCAGGCGGGCAGGAAGCCTTCGACGGAGAGGTAGCGCTCGCCGGTGTCGTAGTTGAAGCCCAGCACCACCGCATCGGGCGCCAGCGAGGGCAGCTTCTGCGCAATGGCCGCGAGCGTCGCGCCCGACGAGATGCCGACCAGGATGCCTTCCTCGACCGCGCAGCGGCGCGCCATTTCGCGCGCCGGTTCGGCGTCGACCTGCAGCACGCCGTCGAGCAGCGAGGTGTCCAGGTTCTTCGGAATGAAGCCCGCGCCGATGCCCTGGATGGGGTGGGGCGCCGGCGCGCCGCCCGAGATCACGGGCGAGGCCACGGGCTCCACCGCGAACACCTGCAGCTTGGGCCACTTCTTCTTGAGCACCTTGGCCACGCCGGTGATGTGGCCGCCCGTGCCCACGCCGGTGATGAGCACGTCGATGCCCTCGGGAAAGTCGGCCGCGATCTCTTCGGCCGTGGTGCGCACGTGCACGTCGACGTTGGCGGGGTTGTTGAACTGCTGCGGCATCCACGCGCCCGGCGTGCCGGCCACGATTTCCTCGGCGCGGGCGATGGAGCCCTTCATGCCGTTGGCGCGCGGCGTGAGGTCGAAGGTGGCGCCGTAGGCCAGCATGAGGCGGCGGCGCTCCACCGACATGCTGTCGGGCATCACCAGGATCAGCTTGTAGCCCTTGACGGCCGCGACCATCGCCAGGCCGATGCCGGTGTTGCCCGAGGTGGGCTCGACGATGGTGCCGCCGGGTTTCAGCGCGCCGCTCTTCTCGGCGTCTTCCACCATCGACAGCGCGATGCGGTCCTTGATCGAGCCGCCGGGGTTGGCGCGCTCCGACTTGATCCAGACCTGCTGCTTCGCATGGCCGAACAGGCGGTTGATGCGGATGTGCGGCGTGTTGCCGATGGTCTGGAGGATGTTCTGGGCCTTCATGGAATCTCCTTGGGTGCGAGGGTCGGATGGTCAGCGCGCATTGTGGCGCCCCCTGGGCCGGGTTGCACCCGGCCCGCGACCGTTTCAGCACGAGGGGATGGCAGGCCGTTGCGGTTCAGGCCTCCAGGGCTTCCAGCGGCCCGAAGAACTCGTAGCGAAGCTGCTGCTTCGGCACGCCGAGCGCCAGCCCGTTCGCATACACCGCCTGCATGAAGGGCTTCGGTCCGAGAAAGTACAGGTCGACGTCGCGGTCTTCCGGCAGCAGCCCGGCCAGCAGCTCGCGGGTGACGAAGCCGGTCGCGTGCGGCGTGTCGGTGTCGCGCGGCGCGTCGTAGACATACAGCGGCTTCACGTTCGCATGCCGCTGCGCGAGTGCGTCGACGCGGGCGCGGAACGCGTGCGCGCCGCCGTGCCGCGCCGCATGGACGAAGTGCACCGGCCGGCCCGTGTGCGCCACCGATTCGAGCATGCTCATCGCGGGCGTGATGCCCACGCCGCCCGTCACCAGCACGAGGGGCCGCGCCTGCTCGCCGGCGGGCTGCAGCACGAAGTCGCCGCACGGCGCCTGCACCTGCAGCCGCGTGCCGACCGCGGCGGCCTCGTGCAGCCAGTTCGAGGCGCGGCCGCCTTCTTCCTTCTTCACGCTGATGCGGTACCACGGCTTGCCCGGCGCGTCGGACAGCGAGTAGTTGCGCCGCACCGGCTGGCCGTCGATCTCCAGCACCAGCGTGAGGTACTGCCCCGGCGAGAACGCCAGCAGCGCGCCGCCGTCCACGGGCTCCAGGTAGAACGAGGTGATGACCTCGCTTTCGTCTTCGCGCCGGGCCACGCGGAATTCGCGCGTGCCGCGCCACCCGCCGGGTTGCGCCGCGTTGGCGCTGTAGACGGCTTCTTCCGCGGCGATGAGCAGGCCCGCCAGCGATTCGTAGGCCTCGCCCCAGGCGGCGATCACCTCGTCGGTCGCGGCATCGCCGAGCACCTCCTTCACGGCGCGCAGCAGGTAGTGGCCGACGATCGGGTAGTGCTCCGGCAGCACGCCCAGCGCGGCGTGCTTCTGGATGATGCGGGGCAGGGCGCCGGCGATCGCTTCGAGCCGGTCGATGTGCGCGCCGTACGCGATGACCGCCCCCGCCAGCGCGCGCGCCTGCGTGCCGGCCGCCTGGTGCGCCTCGTTGAAGAAGGCCTTCACCTGCGGATGGCCCTCGAACATGATCTTGTAGAAGTGGCTGGTGATGGCCTCGCCGTGGGCCTGGAGCGCGGGCACGGTGGACTTGACGATGGCGATGGTTTGCGGGTTCATGGTCTGGCGGTCCTTCGGTTGGAGATGCCTGTGTCATCTCACGATCCGTGCCAGCCGGAAGACCGTTGCAAGTGCTTGACGCCATTGGGGATTTATCGGGCGTGGTCAAATTCGCAACAACTTCTGCGTTGTACTTATGACCACATTGCGTGTCGATTCGACCACCGAGGCCTCACCACCCGAGCCCGAAGCCGAGGCCGCCCGCTACCGGTCGCTGCTCGCCGCCGCGCGCGGACTGGTCCGCTGCGATGCCGCCGCGCTGCTGCAGCTCGACGTCGACGTGCTGAAGCCCGTCGCGGTCGACGGCCTGAGCGATGAAACCCTCGGGCGCCAGTTTCCCGTCGCCGCCCATCCGCGTTTCGCGCGCCTGCTCGACAGCGAACGGGGCCTGCGCTTCGCCCACGACAGCAACCTGCCCGACCCGTACGACGGCCTCGTCGCCGGCCAGCCGGGCATCCTGCCGGTGCACGACTGCATGGGCGCGCCGCTGCGCCTGCGCGGCGCCGTCTGGGGCCTGCTCACGCTGGACGCCCTGGAGCCGCACGCCTTCGATGCCGTGGGCCCGGCGCAGATGGAGGCACTGATCGCCCTCGTCGAAACCGGCATCGAGGCCGCCGACACGATCCGCGAGATGCAGGCGCGCGCGATGCGCGAGCAGGCCGTCGCGCAGGCGTTGCGCGCAGGGCGTGGCGCGCCGCGCGAGCTGCTGGGCAGCAGCCCGGCGATGAAGCAGCTGTGCCACGAGATCGACACCGTCGCCGTGTCCGACCTCACGGTGCTGCTGCTCGGCGAAACCGGCGTGGGCAAGGACCTGGTCGCGCAGCGGCTGCACGCGCGCTCGCGCCGCAGCGAGCAGCCGCTCGTGCAGGTCAACTGCGCGGCGCTGCCCGAGTCGCTGGCCGACAGCGAACTCTTCGGCCACAAGCGCGGCGCGTTCACCGGCGCCGTGCAGGACCGCGACGGCAAGTTCGAGATCGCCGATGGCGGCACGCTCTTTCTCGACGAGGTCGGCGAACTGCCGCTGAGCGTGCAGGCCAAGCTGCTGCGCGTGCTGCAAAGCGGCGAGGTGCAGCGCCCCGGCAGCGACCGCATGCGCAAGGTCGACGTGCGCGTGATCGCGGCCACCAACCGCGACCTGCCCGCGGCGATCGCGCAGGGGCGCTTTCGCGCCGACCTGTACCACCGGCTGTCGGTCTATCCGCTCGTGGTCGCGCCGCTGCGCGAACGGGGGCGCGACGTGCTCGTGCTCGCCGGCAGCTTTCTCGAGGAGAACCAGCACCGGCTGGGCGCGCGCAACCTGCGGCTCTCGCCGGCGTCGAAGGCCGCCATGCTGGCGCACGGCTGGCCGGGCAACGTGCGCGAGCTCGAGCATGTGATCAGCCGCGCCTCGCTGCGGGCGTTCAGGGAACAGCCGCGCGGCTCGCGCTGGACGGCCATCGAACCGCATCACCTGGCGCTGGACAGCGCCGCCGTCGTGGGAAGCGCCGTGGCAGTGCCCGTGCAGGCCCCGGCGAACGAACACGCGGGGCCTGCCATCGCTGGCGGCACACTGCGCGAGGCGACCGAGGCCTTCCAGCGGGCCTGGCTCTCGGAACTGCTCGCCCGCCACGGCGGCCGCGTGGCCAGCGCCGCGCGCGAGGCCGGCATCGACCGCAGCAACTTCCATCGCACCTTGCGCAAGCTGGGCCTGGTGCAGGCCGGTGACGGCGAAACGCCCGGCTGACGACCGGCGCGCGACGCCGCTTGAAGGGTCATTGATGGGGCGGGCGATAATCGAGCGGTGAAGCACGCCAGACCGCCGCTGGTGCAAGCCCGAAAGGGACGATGCTCTGCCCTCGGGCAACAGCATCGGGTCGAAAGATCGCACTGGAGGAACGTCCGGACTGCACAGGACAGCGCAGGAGTTAACGACTCTCCACCGTGAGGTGAGGATCAGAGCAACAGAGACGAGCCGATTCAGTTCGGGTGAAACGGGCAATCTCTGCGCGCAGCAACACCAAGTAGGCCAGTATTGAGGTGGTTCCGCTGAGCTGGCGGGTAGGTGGCATCGAGCCGTTTGGCGACAAACGGCCCAGAGTAATGGCGGTCACGCCGGGGTCTTCGCAAGAGGGCTCCGGTGCACAGAATCCGGCTTATCGGCGAGCTTCACACTTTTCTTTCCCTTCCCCCTTTTCCCTGGGCCGCGCGCTGACGTCGTGCGCGGTCGCGTGCAAGACTCGGTAGAAACCCGTACAATTGTTAGCAAGCTAACTAATTGATAACGCCGTGGCCGATACCGAACCCATCTCCCCGTTGCGCGAACACGCGCTGATGCGGCTCGGCACCTCGCTGTCGGTGCTCCAGCGCGGCTACCGCGCGGCGGCCGACAAGGCGGTGGCGCACGTCGGCCTGTCGCAGACGCTGGCCTGGCCGGTCGTGGTGCTCGGGCGCATGGAAGACGGCGTGCGCCAGGGCACGGTGGCCGAGGCGCTGGGCATCGAAGGGCCCTCGCTGGTGCGCTCGCTCGACCAGCTGGTCGAGGCCGGCTTCGTCGAGCGCCGCGAAGACCCGGCCGACCGCCGCGCCAAGACGCTGCACCTCACGCCCGCCGGCCGCGCCGTGTGCGAGCCCATCGAGGCCGCGCTGCGCCAGATGCGCGCCGCGCTGTTCGAAGGCATTCCCGACGAGGACATCGCCGCCACCTTGCGCGTCTTCGGCGCGCTCGAGGCCAAGCTCGGCCGCAGTGCCGCCGGCATGCAGAGCCTGCAGCAGGAAGGGCGCGGCTCGTAAATGGCGATGTCGATGGCGCTGCCGCGCTTCACCCGCGCGGAAGTTCTCTTTTCCGTCAAGAGCTTCGCCGCCGCGATGCTGGCGATGTACCTGGCCAGCCGCGCCGGCCTGCCGCGCCCGTTCTGGGCGCTCATGACCACCTACGTCGTCGCCCACCCGCTGGCCGGCGCCGTGCGCTCCAAGGCGGTGTTCCGCTTCTGCGGCACGCTCATCGGCAGCGTCGCCACCGTGCTCATGGTGCCCGCGCTGTCCAACGCGCCCGAGCTGCTCACGCTGGTGCTCGCGCTGTGGGTCGGGCTGTGCCTGTATGTGTCGCTGCTCGACCGCACGCCGCGCTCGTACGTCTTCATGCTCGCGGGCTACACGGCGGCGCTGATCGGCTTTCCGTCGGTGCAGACGCCGCTCGTGCTGTTCGACACCGCCGTGGCGCGCGTGGAAGAGATCGGCCTGGGCATCTTCTGCGCCACGCTGGTCCACAGCCTCGTGCTGCCCGCGGGGCTCGCGCCCACCGTGCTGGGCCTGCTCGACCGCACGCTGAAAGACGCGCGCCAGTGGATCGGCGACCTGTTCCAGCCCGGCGACCGCAGCACCCCCAAGGACGCCGACCCCAAGCGCCTGGACGACGACCGCCGCCGCCTCGCCGGCGACATCACGCAGCTGCGCCTGCTCTCGACCCACGTGCCCTTCGACACCACGCACCTGCGCTGGACCGCCGGCGCGATCCGCGCCATGCAGGACCGCGTGGCGGCGCTCACGCCCGCGCTGTCGGCCGTCGAAGACCGGCTGCAGGCGCTGGCGCAAGCCGAAGGCCGCCTCGCGCCCGACGTCACCGCCGTGCTGGCGCTGGCCGCGCAATGGCTGCGCGACGAAAGCGACCCGACCGTCGATGCCTCCGCACGCTTGCAGGCGCTGCGCCAGGCGATCGGCGCACTGGGCACCGCACAAGACACGGGGTTCAGCCCCTGGGCCCGCGCGCTGCGCATCGGCCTGGCAGGCCGGCTCGAAGAACTGGTCGACGGCTGGACCGCCTGCGCCCGGCTGCGCCGCGACATCGACGAAGGCCTGAAGGGCGGCGCGCCGCTGCGCCGCACGGCCGCGCTCGGCCAGCGCGCGATGCACCGCGACCACGGCATGGCGCTGCTGTCGGCGCTGGCCGCCGTCATCGCCATCTGCGTGTGCGGCGCGTTCTGGATCCTCACGGGCTGGACCATGGGCTCGGCCGCCACCATGATGGCCGCCGTCTTCTGCTGCTTCTTCGCCACCATGGACGACCCCGTGCCCGCGATGCACGGCTTCCTGAAGTGGACGCTGTGGTCCATTCCCATCTCGGCCGTCTACGTGCTCGTGCTCATGCCCACGGTGCAGGACTTCGGCATGCTCGCGCTGGTCTGCGCGCCGCTGTTCCTGGTGCTGGGCCTGTACCTGCCGCGCCCGACGCACTTCATGGCCGCGATGGCGCTGGTGTTCGGCGTGTCGGGCACGCTGGCGATGCACGACACCGCCAGCGCCGACCTCGTGAGCTTCATCAACAGCATGACCGGCCAGATCGTCGGCGTGGTGATGGCCGCGCGCGTCACGCGGCTGGTGCGCTCGGTGGGCGCCGACTGGAGCGCGCGCCGCATCCAGCGCGCCACCTGGCGCGAACTCGGCGACATGGCCGCCTCCACCCAGCCGCAGTACGCGCAGAGCGACGCCTACGCCGTGCGCATGCTCGACCGCATCGGCCTGCTGGCGCCGCGCATCGCGCAGGCCGGCGGCACCGTCGAGGGCGTGGCCGCCAACGACGCGCTGCGCGACCTGCGCATGGGCGCCGACATCGCCGTGCTGCAGCGCGTGCGCGCCCAGCTGCCGATGGCCACCTCGGCCGCGCTGCTCGGCGGCATCGCGCGCTTCTTCCGCCAGCGCGGCGAAGGCCGCATGGCGCCGCGCCCGGCGGCGCTGCTGCCGCAGATCGACGAGGCGCTGGCGGCGGTGCTCGCCGCGCGCGACACCTCCACCGCGTCGCGCGCCGCCGTCACCGCGCTGGTCGGCCTGCGCCGCAACCTGTTCCCCGACGCGCCGCCTTCGCTGGCAGGCGTGTCTTCCTCTTCACCGCAAGGAGCTTCCGCATGATCGGCGAAGCCAGTTTCTACGGGCTCTACGTGCCCTGGCTCATGCTGCTGGCCGGCGCCGCGCTGCTCGCCCTGTGGGGCGTGCGCCGGCTGCTCGCCGCCACCGGCCTGTACCGCTGGGTGTGGCACCCGGCGCTGTTCGACATGGCGCTGTACCTGCTGCTGCTGTACGGCCTGAGCCGCCTCACGGCGCACCTGCAATGACAACGCAAACCACACAGAGATTTCCATGAAAGCCAATCCCTTCGCAGACAACCCCCGGGCGCAGAGCCTGCTGCGCGTTCTCCTCACCGTGGCCGTGGTGGCCGCCGCCGTCTGGGCGGGCTTTCGCCTGTGGGACCACTACGAGCTCGCACCGTGGACGCGCGACGGCCGCGTGCGCGCCAACGTGGTCCAGATCGCGCCCGACGTGTCGGGCCTCGTCACGGCCGTGCCGATCCGCGACAACCAGCCGGTCGCCGCCGGCACGCTGCTGTTCGAGGTCGACCGCGCGCGCTACGACCTGGCCGTGCGCCAGGCGCAGGCCGCGCTCGCCGCGCAGCGCGCCGTGAGCGCCCAGGCCCAGCGCGAGAACGCACGCAACACGGGGCTGGACGAGCTGGTGTCGAAGGAGTCGCGCGAACAGACCCGCGCCCGCGTCGAGCAGGCCCAGGCCGCCGTCGCGCAGGCCGAGGTGGCGCTCGATTCGGCGCGCCTGAACCTGCAGCGCGCCGAAGTGCGCGCGCCGGCCGACGGCCTCGTCACCAACCTCGACCTGCGCCAGGGCAGCTACGCCGCCGCGGGCCGGCCGGTGCTCGCGCTGGTCGATGCGCAGTCGTTCTATGTCGAAGGCTATTTCGAAGAAACGAAGCTGCCGCGCATCCACCTGGGCGACCGCGTGCGCGTGACGCCGATGGGCGGCGGCGCGGTGCTCGAAGGCGCGGTCGACAGCGTGGCCGCCGGCATCGCCGACCGCGACCGCTCCACCAGCGCCAACCTGCTGCCCAGCGTGAACCCGACCTTCAACTGGGTGCGGCTGGCGCAGCGCATCCCGGTGCGCGTGAAGCTCGACCCGCTGCCCGAGGGCGCGCGCCTCGTGGCCGGCCAGACCGTCACCGTGCAGGTCCTCGAACACGACGCGGCCCACGCTGCCGCCACGCCGAAGAAGGGATGACCGCCATGACCCGCTTCGCCTTTCGCATGGCTTCGCTCGCGGTCGCGGCCGGGCTCGCGGCCTGCGCGGCGGTCGGCCCCGACTACCGGCAACCGCCCGAGGCACTGGCCAGCCAGCCCGCTGCCGGCAAGCCTTTCGCCGAAGCCCCGGCCCATGCTGCGCCGCTGCCCGCGCACTGGTGGCGCCTGTACCACGACCCGCTGCTCGACCGGCTCGTCACCCAGGCCCTCGCGCACAACACCGACCTGCGCCAGGCCGTCGCCAACCTCGAGCGCGAACGCGCCATCGAAACCGAAGTGGCCGGTGCCAAGTACCCGACGATCGGCGTCAATGGCGGGCCGTCCTTCGGCCACGTCTCGGGCCTGTCGCTGCTGCAGAAGGGCTACGAGCCGCCGAACACCTTCAACTACAGCGCGGGTGCGTCGCTGTCGTACCAGGTCGACCTGTTCGGCCAGATCCGCCGCGCCATCGAGGCCTCGGCCGCCAGCAGCCAGGCCGCCGAAGCCGCGCTCGACCTCGTGCGCGTGAACGTCGCGGCCGGCACCGCGCGCGCCTACGCCGAAGCCTGCTCGGCCGGCCTGCGGCTGCAGATCGCGCAGAAGTCGGTCGCGCTGCAGCAAGACGCCGTGAACGTCACCGAGCGCCTGCAGCGCGCGGGCCGCGCCGGCGCCATCGACGCCGGCCGCGCGCGCGCCCAGCTCGCGCAGCTCGACGCCGCGCTGCCGCCGCTGAAGGCCCAGCGCCAGGGCGCGCTCTACCGCCTGGCCACGCTCACCGGCGCGCTGCCGCAAGACTTTCCGCGCGAGGTGGCCGACTGCACCACGCCGCCGCGCGTGGCCGGCGCGCTGCCGGTGGGCGACGGCGCCGCGCTGCTGCGCCGCCGGCCCGACATCCGCCAGGCCGAGCGCAGCCTCGCTGCCTCGACCGCGCGCATCGGCGTGGCCACGGCCGACCTCTATCCGAAGGTCACGCTGGGCCTGTCGGGCTCGTCGGCCGGCCATGCCACCGGCTTCGGCCGCCAGGACACGCTGGCCTGGAGCGTGGGCCCGCTGATCTCGTGGACCGTGCCCAACACCGGCGCCGCGCAGGCCCGCATCGCGCAGGCCGAGGCCGGCACGCGCGCCGCGCTCGCCAAGTTCGACGGCACCGTGCTCACCGCGCTGCGCGAGACCGAGACCGCGCTCGGCACCTACGCCCGCGAGCTCGACCGCCGCGCCGCCCTGCAGGCCTCGCGCGACGAAAGCGCCAAGGTCGCCGCGCAGGCGCGCCAGCTGTACCGCAACGGCCGCACCGCCTACCTCGACGCGCTCGACGCCGAACGCGCACTGGCCGGCGCCGACGCCGCATTGGCCGCCAGCGAGGCGCAACTGGCCGACGACCAGGTCGTGCTGTTCATGGCGCTCGGCGGCGGCTGGGAGCCGGCCGATGACGCGCTCGCACAAAGCCAACAAGGCAAGCCCGCCACGACCGTCCGCTGAGCGGCACGTGCCGCTCGCCGGCCGCAACGCTCAGCGCGTGAACAGCCAGCCGCCCTTGGGCTGGCGCATGAGTTCGTGGCGCTTGATGGCGCGCTCCTCGCCGTCGTCGCCCACGTAGACCACGTCGAAGCGCAGCAGCCGGGGCGACACCAGCTTCCAGTTCTGGATGCGCTGCACCGTCACGCAGGCGGTCTTGTCGTGGTACTGCATCTCGGCCATCGGCCCGCCCTGGAAGCCCGTGCCGTCGAACAGCCGGCCGGGCGCCGCGAAGGGGTTGAGCACCGCGCCGTTGCGCGCCGTGATGCAGCCTTCGGTACGCAAGAAGGATTCGATGGTCGGCGACGCGCTCCCCACCACCTTGCCCACCGCGGGGCTCGGGGGCTTGCCGCCGACGGCTTCGCGGATGCGCTCCACCTGCACCGCGGTGATCGGCGCGAGGCCGTCTTTGGAAACCACGGCGGGTGGGGCGGCTGTTGTCGCTTCGGTCGGCGAACCGACCGGCGCGTCCGGGAACAGCAGGGCCGTGAGGTAGCTGCAGCCCGCCAGCAGCGTCAGGGGCAGGGTGCAGGCCAGGGTGCGGATCGGTGTGCCGAACTTCATGGTGCTGGTATCTCCCGTGTGCGGCGCGGGGCCGCTGTCTTCAGGTGGCAGTTTGCGGTGCTGCCTCGTCGTCCTCAAGCCGCTTTCAAAAACGCTCGTTCGGCGCCAGGTAGCGCCACTGGCCCGGCTGCAGCCCGGCCAGCGAGACGCGGCCCACGCGCAGGCGCCGCATGGCGACGATGCGCAGGTTCACGCCGTCGCAGATGTGCGCGATCTGCCCGGGCCGCGCGCCCTTCAGCGCAAAGCGCAGGCCGGTCTGCTCGGGCGACTGCCGGCCGATGCTCACGCGCGCGGGCGAACGCTCCAGCCGCGCCAGCACCTCGGGGCTCACCGGGCCGGCCACGTCGACCATCACTTCGTGTTCGAGGATGCCCGCGTCTTCCTGCAGTTTGCGCTCGATGCGCCATTCCTGCGTGTAGGCCACGAGGCCGCTGGCGCCGGTTTCGAGCGGCGTCATGCAGCGCTGGCCGCGCGCATGCGCCGGCAGGAAGCGCTGGCCCTCGCGCTCGGGCTCGTGGTGGTTGGCGGCCACCAGCAGCTGGTGGGCGTTGTCGGTCGGCATGCCGGCGGGCTTGTAGAGCACCATCGTCACCGGCACCACGGGCTCGGGCCGCGCGCCGGCGGCGATCTCGACCTGCTGGTGCGGCTGCACGCGCGACTGCGGCAGCAGGGCGGGCACGCCGTCCACGCGCACCGCGCCGTTCTCGATCAGCAGCTCGGCCTCGCGGCGCGACACCTGGGCCAGCGCGGCCACGCGCTTGGCCAGGCGCACGCCTTCGTCGTCGGGTGCCGAGGGGCGGTTCGAGCGGTTCATCGCGCGTCGGCCAGTTGACGGATGCGCGCCACGTGCGCCGCCAGCGAACGCGCCGCCACCGGCCACATGCGCTCGGGCACGTCGTCGTAGGCGAGCGGCAGCCACTGCTCGGGCGTGCCGTCGGGCAGCCGCTGCATCGCGGCGGCGATCTTGGCCTCGCGCTTGAGGCGGTGCGCCTTCAGGTGCGCGATGGCGGTGCGCGCAAAGCCGATCACGTAGCCGTGCGCCGGCAGGATGAAGTCGATGCCGCCGGCCGCGCAGGCCGCGTCGAGCTTGTCGAGCGAATCGAGGTACGCCGTCATGTCGCCGTCCGGCGGATCGACCACCGTCGTGCTGCCGTTGAGGATGTGGTCGCCCGAGAACAGCAGGCCGTCTTCTTCGAGCACCAGGCACAGGTGGTTGGCCGCGTGGCCGGGCGTGTGGATGGCGCGCAGCGTGTGCACGAGCGGCGTGCCGTCGGGCGCGGTGCCCGAGAGCACCAGCCGTTCGCCGTCGGCCAGCTCGCGCTCGGCGCTGAAGCGTGCGGTGGAGCGCGCCGTGGGCGCGGACGACAGCCCGAGGATCGGCGGCTTGCGCCCCGCCGCGCACAGCGCCTGCAGCGGCGCGGCGCCCGGCGAGTGGTCGGCGTGCGAGTGCGTGCAGACGATCAGGCGGATGTCGCCCTGCGTGGCTTCGATCAGCCGTGCGAGGTGCGTGGCGTCGTTCGGGCCCGGGTCGATCACGAGGTAGCCGGTGGCCGCGTCGCCCACGAGGTAGGTGTTGGTGCCCGGGCCGGTCATGGCGCTGGGGTTCGGCGCGGTGAGGCGCTGCACGTTCTTCAGCAGCGCCACGGGCTGCGTGCTCTGCCAGTCGAGCGCGTGCGCGATCTGGCCGTCGGGGCACACCAGCGCGAGCTCGCCGAAGGGCGACTCGTGTTCCATGTAGCGTGCGTCCTCGCCCTTGAGCAGGCCGGCGCGCGGGCAGCTGGTCCACAGCGGCTTCTCCTGGCCGTCGGCCCCGGGCGCGCAGGCCGCGAGCACCGCATCGACCGTCGCGTAGGCCGCCATGCGCTGCAGCGTGCGGATGGTCGGGAAGATCATGAAGAAGCTGCCCGCCTCGTGGCGCGCCAGCGCATCGGCCGGGCGCACCCAGCAGGGCTCGAACTGCTCGCTCTCGTCGGCCGTGGGCTCCTGGCCCTCGGGCATGCGCGCCACCAGGAAGGGCACGTCGAAGCGCTTGGGCAGGTCGCGGTCGGTGATCCAGTGCGCGAAGGTGAAGACCTCGTCGGCCGACAGCACCAGGCCGCGCGCGGCGCACTGGTCGGCGAAGGCCGTGCCGGCGGTGGCGTTGCGGTCCGTGGCGGCGACCTCGCCGGCGCTCACCGCGCGGCCGTCGGCGTGGCGGGCCAGCAGGATGCCCAGTTCTTCGAAGGCCTCGCGGATCGCGGCGATGGCCTGCGTGTGCTGCGTGTCGCTCTGCGTGGCGCGGCGTGCCGCGATGCGCGCGGCGGCGGCGTCGGCCGCGTCGATGTGGCCCCCCGGAAAGACGTAGGCACCGGGCGCGAAGCTCGCGGTGGCCGAGCGGCGGGTCATGAGGACCTCCAGGCCGGCGTCGGTGTCGCGCAGCAGCAGGACGGTGGCGGCGGCGCGCACGGGCACCGGTTCGCGATGGGTGTGGAGTTGTTGTGTGGGGCGGACCATGGAGCGATTATGGAGAGGCAAGGGGCGCGGTGCATAAGCACATGTGCAAACAGATATCAGCCGCGCGCCACAATCGGCGCCTGCACCGTCCGCCTCGAAGAAAGACCGACATGGCCCATTCTCCCTTCCCGCGTCGCGCCCTGCTGGCCGCTGGCGCCTTGCTCTGCACCGCTGCCGCATCGACCCTGGCGCTGGCCCAGCCCGACTGGCCGCAACAACCCGTCACACTGATCATGGGCTTCCCGGCCGGCTCGGGCGTCGACGTGGTGGCCCGCGCCATCCAGGAGCCGCTGTCGCGCCAGCTCGGCAAGCCCGTGATCATCGACTACAAGTCGGGCGCGGCCGGCAACATCGCCAGCGAGTACGTCGCCCATGCCAAGCCCGACGGCTACACGCTCTCGTTCGGCACCGCCGCCACGCACGGCAGCAATGCTGCGCTGTACAAGAAGCTGCCCTTCGACGTGGAGGCCGACTTCGTGCCCGTGGCGCCCGTGCTCGACGTGTCGAACGTGCTCACCATCAACCCCGACGTGATCAACGTGCGCACGCTCAAGGAGTTCGTCGAGCTGGTGAAGGCCAACCCCGGCAAGTACAACTACGCCTCCACCGGCAACGGCGCGGGCACGCACATGGCCTTTGCCGAGTTCAACTCGCGCCTGGGCCTGAACATGGTCCACGTGCCCTACAAGGGCGGCCCCGAGGCCATCACCTCGGTGGTGCGCGGCGAGACCTGCTGCATCATGAACCAGGTGCAGACCGTGCTGCCGCACTACAAGGCCGGCAAGGTGCGCCTGCTGGGCGTGACCACCGCCACGGCGGTGCCGGCCGTGAAGGAGGTGCCGACCATCGCCTCCAGCGGCCTGCCCGGCACCAAGGGCTTCGACAGCGCCATCTGGTTCGGCATCTTCGCGCCCAAGGGCACCGACGCGCACATCGTCGACAAGCTCAACGCCGCCGTGAAGACCGTGCTCGAGCAGCCCGAGATCCGCGAGCGCTTCGAGAGCCAGGGCAACACCGTGCGCATCGAGTCGCCCGCGCAGTTCAAGAAGACCGTGCACGCCAACCGCGTGAAGTGGGCCGAGGTCGCCAAGGCGGCGAACATCAGCATCGACTGATCACAAGGTCTTGGCCAGCGTGAGGATGAAGCGGGCCTTGTTCGGCGAGTACGTGGTCTGGCCGACGGTGCCGAAACCGTAGTCGTAGCCCGGGTTGGCCACTGAAACGTACGAACTCTTCTTGTTCGCGCCCTGCACCGAGCCGGTCAGTGTGAGGCCGCTGCCGAAGTCGTACGTGGCGCCGACGTTGTAGTCGACGTAGCTCCTGTAGCCCAGGCTGCGGATGTCGCTCGACATGTTCGTGTAGCCCACGGCCGCCTTCAGCGTGACCTTGGGCACGATCTCCTTGCTGTAGGCCAGGTTCAGGTAGCCGGTGT
>RCUK01000851.1_pt1 | contig 22678 bp, 17 predicted proteins | sample 2166381 | NCBI WGS metagenome assembly RCUK01 (sample SAMN09932809, study PRJNA488358) | compost metagenome | isolation source: compost soil in an enriched community | place: Germany: Experimental Botanical Garden | reverse complement strand
AAACCGTGTTTAGATAAGTTTTTCATAGACGCATCCCATTTTTTACCGCTTAAGTTAGCAGAAACTTTTAGTTGAGATAAATCCATTTTATTTTCGTTTCCTTTCAATAAAGTAATGATTACTTTTTCTTCTTCCGTCAATTCGATCTGAGCTTGTTTTTTCTCCGGACGCATTTGAGGGAACAATAAAACTTCTTGAATAGAAGCATTATTTGTTAAATACATAATCAAACGATCCATTCCAATTCCCATTCCAGAAGTAGGAGGCATACCGTACTCAAGCGCTCTTAAGAAATCTTCGTCGATAATTCCGTTTGCTTCATCATCACCTTTTGCTGCCAAACGCATTTGATCTTCAAAACGTTCTCTTTGATCGATTGGGTCATTTAATTCAGAATATGCATTTGCGATTTCTTTTCCGCAAACCATTAATTCAAAACGTTCAGTAAGATCTGGATTATCACGGTGCTCTTTACAAAGCGGAGACATTTCTTTTGGATAATCTGTAATGAAAGTTGGCTGAATATAATTTCCTTCACATTTAGCTCCAAAAATCTCATCAATCAATTTTCCTTTACCCATTGTTTCGTCAACCTCAATTCCCATTCCTCTTGCGGCTTCAAACAATTCTTGTTCTGTTTTTCCAGAGATATCAAAACCAGTAAAATGTTTGATAGAATCTGTCATAGTAACACGTGCATAAGGCGCTTTAAAGTTGATTTTGTGCTCGCCAAAAGTAACTTCACTAGTTCCGTTAACAGCAATTGCACAATGCTCTAATAAGCCTTCAGCAAACTCCATCATCCAGTTGTAGTCTTTGTAGGCCACATATATTTCCATTGCAGTAAACTCAGGATTGTGCGTTCTGTCCATACCTTCGTTACGGAAGTTTCTAGAGAACTCATAAACACCTTCAAATCCACCAACAATTAATCTTTTTAAGTATAACTCATTCGCGATACGCATGTAAAGCGGAATATCAAGCGAGTTGTGGTGCGTAATAAATGGTCTTGCCGAAGCACCACCAGGAATTGACTGTAAAACTGGAGTATCAACTTCAAGATATCCTGCGTCGTTAAAATAACCACGCATTGCAGTAAATAACTTTGTACGTTTGATAAAAGTTTCTTTAACCTGCGGATTTACAGTTAAATCTACATAACGCATTCTGTAACGCAATTCAGCATCGTTGAAAGCATCGTGTACATTTCCTTCTTCATCCACTTTTGGTAAAGGTAACGGACGTAATGTTTTGCTTAAGAAAGTAAAACCACTCACACGAATACATTTTGCACCAACTTGTGTAGTAAACAATTCACCTTCAACACCAATAAAATCGCCTAAATCGGTTAATTTTTTGAATACTTGGTTGTACAAAGTTTTATCATCGCCTTCACACAAAACATCGCGATTTACGTACAATTGAATACGTCCTTCGCTATCTTGCAACTCAGCAAAACAAGCTTTACCTTGATCACGAACACTCATCAAACGTCCCGCAACGATAACCTTCTTACCTTCCTCAAAAGTTTCCTTTATCTGCTTCGAAGTATGATTTACAGGAAAAAGATTAGCTGGATAAGGATTGATTCCCAGATTGCGTAAGTTTTGAAGTTTTTCTCTTCTGATGATTTCTTGTTCTGATAATGCCATTTTGTGCTCTTTTTTTTAAGTGTGCAAAGATAAAGAAAAGAATGCAGATTTTAGAATGCAGTTTTTAGATTTTTTGTGACATCAATTTATTGGGTTTCAATCATCTTTAGTCTACATCGATAGCTGTTGGAATGGATTCTTTTTAACAAATATAAAATATGTTCTAATGCAAGTCTTTGATTTACAGCTTTTGGATGAAACTTTACACAACAAACTTGAAGTTGTTTTAAAATGCAGCTAAAAGAATTCTTAAAAGAAAGTATCTTCGCCTAAGCAACTTAAACCTCAATTATGAAAAGAATTCTACTTTGCCTTTTTATTATATTATCTATTACAAGCTGTACACTCAAAGAAAAAATGGTCATGAATGAAGATGGATCTGGAACTTTTTCTTATGGTTTTGATATGTCTCCGATGTATAAAATGGGAATGAAAAAATCAGATTCGACTAAAGTAAATAAAGTCGTAGACACTACCTTCACTTTTAAAGATATGCTTAACAAGTTAAGTGACAGTATTTCTAAATTGCCAGATGCAGATAAAGAAAAAATCGAGATGCTGGAGAAAGAAAAAGAGAAACTTAAAATTTTGGAGAATTTTAAAGTTAGCATGAAAGTGAATGACGAAAAAAAGCAATTTGAATATACTATGTCAATTGATTTTCCTAGCGGAACAGATTTTAAAACTATTGCAACACCTGCTGAAAGTTTAGAAGCGCTGGCAGCAACAGACAAAAAGAATTTAGGGCCTTTGAGTGCTGCGCCGAAGTCGGAAGAAAAGTCTAATACCACCATTTTTTATGATGGCAAGGTTTTTATTAAGGCTGTTACGCCTTCTAAAGACGAGAAAAAAGTTAAAAAGAAAAAAGAAGCTAAGAAAGAAAAAAGCGATGATCCATTCTCTAAAAAAATGGATGAAATGCTGAAAGAATGCAAGTATATAGCCGAATATCTTTTTCCTAAAAAGATCAAAACTGTTTCACTTAAAAATGCAGTAATAACAGAAGATAGAAAAGGTTTTACTGTCGAAATTCCATTAGGCAATATGCAGGAAAGCAGTGTTGATTTTGGTTTCAAAGTTGAGTTTGAACAATAATTGGAGGTTTGCAATAAAATGCATTTTTAAAAATAGTCTTTGTATCTTTGATAAAAATATACTGCAATGAAATTATATAAATTACTGAGTTTTTCTTTTTTAATAGCGACACTAACTAGCTGTACTTTCACTGAAAATATTTATATAAACGATAACGGAACCGGAAAATTCTCTGTAGATATGGACGGTTCTGCCTTAATGGAAATGGCTGGCGATCAGATTGCAGGTCAAATGGGGGATGCTAAAAAAGATATTGATACTACTTTTACTTTCAAGCAAGTATTTGAAGAGAAAAAAGACAGTATTGCTAAGTTGTCTCCAGAAACGCAGAAAGAACTGAAAAAACTAGAAAATTTTGTTGTATCGACTAAAATGAGTTCTGAGAAAAAGCAGTTTTTAATGACTTTAAGAACTGATTTTAAAAATGTTAATGAGCTTCAAGACGTTTTACAGACTTTAAGCACGCTTCAAAAAATAGAAGGAGGAACAAGTTCTCCCCTTGGAAGTGGTGTAGGAGATAACGGCAGTAAATTAAGCTATACTTATGACGGAAAGAAATTTACAAGAAAAGCAGTAGTCGATCAACAAAAATTGGCAGCAAAAGCAAAAGATACAGCTGCAGATATGTCTAAAATGATGTTTGCTTCTTCTAGCTATATTGTAAAATATCATTTTCCAAAAAAAATTAAGAAAGTCTCTAACCCAACTGCTTTGTTTAGCGACGATCGAAAATCGATTACAATTCAATACTCTTTTACGGATTATATGGAGAATCCCGACAAACTTAACTTTGATGTTGAGTTTGAAAAATAATTAAAATGAACAAAAAAATCCAACTTCAGGATCTGGGCAATAAAGATTACAAATCGACTTGGGAATATCAGGAAGAATTCTTTAAAGATATAGTCGATTTAAAAATCAAGAACAGAAGAGAAGAACTAGATCTGCCAACGCCAAATTATTTGCTTTTTGTAGAGCATCCGCATGTTTATACTTTAGGAAAAAGCGGCGATCTTGAGAACTTATTATTAAACGAAAAGCAACTTGAAGCCAAAGGTGCGACTTTCTATAAAATCAACCGTGGAGGTGATATTACGTATCACGGACCAGGACAGATCGTAGGTTATCCGATTTTGGATTTAGAAAATTTCTTTACCGATATTCATAAATACTTGCGTCTGTTAGAGGAATCAATTATTCTGACTTTGGCCGAATATGGTTTAGAGTCAGGCAGAAGCGAAGGAGAAACAGGGGTCTGGCTTGGAGTAGGAACTCCATTTGCACGTAAAATCTGTGCAATGGGCGTTCGCGCTTCAAGATGGGTAACCATGCACGGATTTGCTTTAAACGTAAATGTCGATTTAGGATATTTTGACAATATAATTCCGTGTGGTATTCGCGGAAAAGGCGTTACATCTTTAAATGTAGAACTTGGTCTAGAGAAAGTAGATGAAGAAGAAGTAAAATCTAAAATCATCAAACATTTAGCTGAGTTATTCGAGGCTGAATTTGTTTAAAAGATTCAAAATAATTCAAGTATGGAAAATGAAGAAAAAAAATCATTTTTGAAGCATTTGGCTCTTCCAGAAAAAGAATTACAAGAGTTATTGAATATTGCACAATATGCCAAAATAGCTAGAGCGGACTATTTTATTCTTGAAGGTCAATTGCCTCGCAAAATGGCTTTTGTCGTAAAAGGTTTGTTTCGATATGTTTATACCCATGAAAACGGAAACGAATTCACTAAAAATATTATAGCCGAAGGGAATTTTATAAGTTCTTATTCGGCTATGCTTTATAATACGCCTTCTTATTTTTCAATAGAAGCATTGGAAGATTCTGAAATTTTGGAAATTGATTATTCAAGCTGGATCGAAATAAAAGAAAAAAATCCTTTTTGGAATGTCTTTCTTGTTCAAATTCTTGAAAAAGCATTTGCTATAAAAGAAAAACGAGAGAGAGAACTACTTCTTTTAGATGCGGAAAAGCGATATGAAATTTTTACTGCTGAATTTCCCGATATCGAAAACCGTGTTTCTCAGCAAATTATAGCTTCTTATTTAGGTATTCAGCCAGAATCTTTCAGTAGACTCAAAAGAAAAATTAAGACTTAACATAGGTCATTTTTTTTCTATGATGGGAGCCCTATTTTTGATTTCTAATTAAAAAATCAAATTATGGAAATCTCAAATAGTACTATTGTTATTACTGGAGGAAGCTCAGGTTTAGGATTTGAAATGTGCCGACAGTTTATGGAAAAAGGCAATAACGTAATAATTTGTTCTCGTTCTTTGGAGAAGCTTGAAGAAGCCAAAAAGCTATTGCCCAATTTAGTGATTTACAAATGTGATATCGCTCAGAAATCCGAATGTGAAGATTTTGTAGAATGGCTCAGAATTAATTATCCAAATGTAAATGTTTTAATTAACAATGCTGCAATTGTAAATAAAACTCATTTCGTAGAAGACCGATTTTCGTTAGAAAAAATGAACGATGAATTTTCGGTTAATCTAAATGCACCAATTCGTTTAATCAAGCTTTTGTACCCGATTTTAATCCTAAATCAAAATCCTAAAATTATAAATATTACAACAGGATTGGTTTATGTTCCAAGAGCAATTTATCCATTTTATAATGCTGCAAAAGCTGGTCTGCATTCTTTTACTCAAGTTTTAAGAGAACAATTGAAACGGGAAAAAATTAAAATTATTGAAGTATTATTTCCGGTAGTAGATACGCCATGGCATAAAGGTAATCCGCCTAAAATTGCAATATCTGCTCAAAAAGCAGTCTCAGAAATGCTTGAAAGAATATCTCAAAATCAAGTAGAAATAAGAATTGCAAAAGTAAAAATGCTTTATTTTCTTTTTAGAATAGCTCCTCAATTTGCATTTCGTAAAATAAATAGTCTTTAGATATACCACCGTTGGTTTAATGCAAATTTTGATTTTTTTAGCAATAAATGCATAGTTGCATTATTTGTAGAGTGTAAAATAGCAATCTAATTTTTTTAATAGAAAGCGTTTTTTTTCTTAAATTTATAGGTAAAAAACTGAAAAACCATTTCGCAAAAGATAAGATTTTGAAGGGATGGTAAATTCTAGACTTCTTGTAATTCTCTTAGCTATTTATGCTAAATTTGGTTTTATACTATTAAATTTAAATTTCATTCTAACTGATTGCTTATGAGAAAAATCTACTTATTCTGTTTCCTTTTTGTGCTAAACGGTCTTTTTGCCCAAAAGAAAGATAAACTATATCCAGTTGCAGTTTATGAAAAAGTGTGGCAGGAAAAAAACAGCGATACCAGATTAAAGATGATTAAATCAATCTGGTTAGAAGATAGTACTTTTGAAGATCCGTCGGCTTCTATAAAAGGAATTGTCGCATTTAATAATGTGATCAACGAATTTTACAAGAAAAATCCAGATGCGTCATTAGCATCAGGACCTAAAATTGTAAAAGACAACTATGTAACCTGGGAATGGAAAATTCTCGATTCTAAAAATAACCTTATAATGGCTGGACGTGATTTTGCACGTTTAAACGGAAAAGGGCAGGTTAGTAAAATTATTAGTTTCTGGGATAAAGGAACGACTTTGTCTGAAGCTGATATTTTGAAAAATCTAGAAGCTGATAATTTAAAAGTAGTGGCAAAATACTACGAAAGCCTTTTTAAAACAAGAGATTTTGACGCTTTGGCGACTGTAGTGGCAGACGGTGCAGTTTACAATCAGGCAGCTGGATTGCCTTACGGCGGAACTTATATTGGTTTTAGCGAATGGACAAAAATGTTTGCAAAATCTACAGAGTTTTTTGATATGCAAATAGAGAAAGAACCAACTTATTTTAGCGACGCTACTAAAAATGAAGTAATCATTTATTTTACAATAAACTGCAAATCTAAAAAGTCGGGCAAAACAATGTCAGTTCCAATTTCGGAACATTTTGATTTAAAAGATGGAAAAATTGCTTCTGTTAGACCTTTCTATTATGACACAAAAACATTTGCTGAGTTTTTAAAAAGTAAAAAGTAAAAAGTAAAAAAAAACGACCTATTTATCTAGGTCGTTTTTTTATTAAAATAAATCGAGTTCTAATTGTTCTGGCAAAAGCCTAAAACTCATTCGGTGATATTTTGTGGTTCCAAATTCTTTAATGGCTTCACGGTGCTCTTTGGTTGGGTATCCTTTGTTTTTTTTCCAGTTATATATTGGAAATTCTTCATGAATGCGATCCATATATTCATCACGGTATGTTTTTGCTAAAACAGAGGCAGCTGCAATACTTAAATATTTTCCATCACCTTTTATAATACTTTGGTTCGGAATCGATTTTAAAAGCGCAATTTCATCTTTAGTAAACTGTTTTCCGAAAGTATTTTTGAGTCCGAGTTTAGCATTCAAAGAACGGTTTCCGTCTACAATAACAAATTCTGGAACATGTTTTAGTTTTAAAATACATTCTTGCATTCCTTTCATCGAAGCATTTAGAATGTTTATTTCGTCAATTTCGTCTGGAAACAAATGCGTAACGGCAAAACATAAAGCTTCTTTTTCTATAATAGGTCTTAAAAGCGCTCTTGTTTTTTCAGACAGCTGTTTACTGTCATTCAGAATTTTATTTTCAAAATGTTCGGGTAATATTATAGCTGCGGCGGTAACTGGCCCAGCCAAACAGCCTCTGCCAGCTTCATCAGTACCAGTTTCTAAAACAAATCCTGAGAAATTTTTTTCGAGCATTTTTTAGGTTTTTAAAAAGCAAATATGGTGCTTTTTTTCTAAAAATCATTAACAGAATTTAAATGAAAGCAAAGAGAAATTTGTGCTTTTATAATTGTCATATTCAAAATTCAAAATTGACGCAAATTTGGTCATTTTTCAAAATGAGTTTAAACCCGCAATCTCAGTAAAAACGAGATAAAACATCTGCTTTTTATGATTTTTTTTGAAAAATGTTTAATTGTGAATTTTGAAAAAATAGAGCATTTAAGGCAGAAATTTAGCTTTTTTTAAACTTAGAAGAATTGATTTACAATTTCTTATGTTAAAATAAGAGACGAGAAATGAAAAAAAAGCTGGAATAAAACATTCTCAGTTGAAAATGTTTTATTTTTTGCGGTTTTTTATAAGATATTACTTGTCTTTTTTTTTGAATTTTCTTCTTTTTTTTGAGGTAATTCTTCCTTTAAATGTTAATTAAATGTTAATATTTGTATTAACAAAAATACAGTATTTTATGTATAAAATTACATATAGTTCTAATTTTCCGCTAATTAAATATTTAAAAATAACCATGTGTTAAAGAAATATTAAAAAATAGTTAAGTCGAACTGCGAAATCGCATTGTTGTTTTAAGAAAATATTAAGATGTTTGCGACTTACTAATTCAAAAATTATAAAATGAAACTAAAGTTTAATGGATTCTTAGTGCTATTATTAGTGCTTATGGCGCAACTTACCTTTGCGCAAGAAAGAGCTGTTTCAGGAATTGTTTCCGATAACGCAGGACTGCCTTTACCGGGTGTGAGTGTTTTAGTTAAAGGGACAAAAGTTGGAACACAAACAGATTTTGATGGTAAATATTCTATCAAAGCATCCCCAAATCAAGTCTTAGTATTTACCTACATTGGGATGAAAACCCAAGAAATTGCAGCAAGCTCAACTTCGGTAAATGCAAAATTAGCTAGTTCATCAGTTGAACTGGAAGGTATAGTAGTAACTGCATTAGGAATTAAAAGAGAGAAAAAAGCTCTTGGATATGCTACTCAGGAAATAAAAGGAGAAGATTTAGCTGGAGGGACCGCAAGTGCAAACTTTCTTAACGATCTATCTGGTAAATCTGCTGGAGTATATATTAGAAAAAACACAAACTTTGGAGGATCTACAAACGTAGTTTCAAGAGGTGTTAAAAACCTTACTGGAAATAACCAAATGCTTATTGTTATTGATGGTATGCCTATTAATAATAGTAACGTAAATTCGAGCCAAGGTTCACAAACAACAGGAGCTCGTAATACTTATGATTATGGTAATGCTGGTATGGATATTAATTCTGATGATATCGAATCATTAAATATATTGAAAGGTGCAGCAGCATCTGCATTATATGGGTTTCAAGCTGGTAATGGTGTAATTATGATTACCACAAAAAAAGGAAAAGCTCAAAAAGGTATGGGAGTTACTGTATCTAGTGAGTTTGGTGTTGGATCAGTTGATAAAAAGACTTTTCCTGTTTACCAAAACAAATACGGGCAAGGTTATGGACCTACTTATGATGCCAATGGTAATCCAAAAGGAACTCCAGTTGGGCCAACAGGTGCATTTTTTGTTATAGATAAAAATGGTAACCAAGTGGTAAGTACTACAGATGATGCTTCGTATGGTGTTGCTTTTGATCCAAATCTTTCTGTTTATACTTGGGAATCTTATTCTCCATATTCTTCAAAATTTGGACAAAAATCTCCATGGGTAGCGGCTAAAAATGGACCAATTACATTTTTTCAAACGGCTCAAACATTCAATAACTCAATCTCTTTTGAAGGTAGTACAGATAAAAACAACTTTGTTATCAATTATAACAATTATAAAGAGACTGGTATTTTGCCAAATAGTGAATTGAAGAAAAATAATGCAAGTATTAAATTCAACCACAAATTAACGGATAAATTATCTGTAAGTGTTTTTGCAAATTATTTAGCGCAAACTACAATGGGTAGAAATACTACTGGTTATGGTGGTGATAATATTATGGGAACATTTCGTCAATGGTGGGGAACTAACGTAGATATTCAATCTCAAAAAGAAGTTTTCCAAAATTCAGGAGGACAAAATATTTCTTGGAATATGGCAGACCCTTCTAATGGAAATACCAGTCCTAAATATGCTGATAATCCATATTTTACAAGATATAAAAATTATCAGACAGACGAAAGAGATCGTTTCATCGGTTATGGTCAGTTAGATTATAAAATTACAGATTGGTTAAATGCTACAGGAAAAATCAGTACAGATTCTTATTCAGAATTACGTGAAGAAAGAAAGGCGGTAGGATCTTTGGCTGCAACATTTGGAATTAACCGTTTAGCTGTTGGTTCAGGATACCAAAAATATACTGGTATGTTTTCAGAGCAGAACTATCAGTTTACTTTAAACTTCAATAAAAAACTTACTGAAGATTTCTCATTGACAGGTTTAGTAGGTTATAATGCCTTAAGAACAAGACGTATTTCTACATTGTCTTCTACAGATGGTGGACTTATTATTCCAGGAATTTATGCATTATCAAATTCAGTAAATCCTTCTCCATTCCCGGTTGAGGTTGAAGATAATTCAGCGGTAAACAGTGTTTATGCATCTGCTTCAGTAGGATTTAGAGATTTCCTTTATTTAGAAGGAACTGTACGTAATGATGCATTCTCGATGTTGCCATATGATGACAATGATGTTAATACATACTCTGCTTCTGCAAGTTATGTTTTTACAAAACATATTAATGCTCCATGGTTAACTTTTGGTAAATTAAGAGCGAGTTATGCTGAGAATCCACAAGGAAGTATTGATCTTTATGCATTACAAGATGTATTTACTAAATTCAACCCATTTGGTTCAAACCAGCTTTATTCAAGACCAAACACGGCTAATAACCCAGATTTGCACCCTGTAAAAACTACATCTAAAGAACTTGGATTAGAGATGCAATTTCTTGACAGAAGAGTAGGTTTTGAAGTAAGTGCTTATAAAAGTTTAAGTGAAGATCAAATTTTCCCAGTAGATTATTCTACTGCAACTGGTAACTCTGCTAGATATATAAACGCGGGGTCAGTAGAAAATAAAGGTATTGAGGTGATATTCAATGCTGTTCCTTTTAAAACAAAAGATTTTCAGTGGGATTTAGGTGTAAACTGGTCTAAAAATGAGAATACGGTTGTCGCTTTAGCGCCAGGTGTTGATGTTTTAACAATTGGAACATTCCAAGGTGGTGTTAGTATTGTTGGTACAAAAGGACATGCTTATGGAGATATTCTTGGAAAAGATTTTATCTATAGTGCAGACGGACAAAAAGTAACTAAAAATGGTGTGTATTTACAAACTGCAACCACTAATAATGTAATTGGTAATATTACTCCAGATTGGATTGGTGGCTTCCGTAACAAATTTACTTACAAACAAGTGTCTCTAGGTTTCTTAATTGATGTTCAAAAAGGAGGAGATATTTTCTCTCTTGACCAATATTATGGACAAAGCTCTGGTTTATATACTACTACAGCAGGAAATAACGAGCTTGGAAACCCTGTAAGAAACACACTTGCTAATGGTGGAGGTGTTATTTTGCCAGGAGTAAACGAAGACGGAACTCCTAATACTACAAGAACACCAAGCCCTGAAGTAGCTGGAAGTATCTATGGTTACAACAATAATCCACAAAAAGCATTTGTTTATGATGCAAGTTATGTGAAATTAAGAGAGGTAAACATTACTTATAGTTTCCCTAAACAATTTATAGCTAAAGCAGGTTTGAATGATTTACGTCTTTCTTTAGTAGGTTCTAACTTATGGATCATCAGTAAAAATCTTCCTGATGCAGATCCAGAAAGTGGTATAAGTTCAGGTAACTTATCATCAGGTTATTCAGGAGGTTCACTTCCGACAACAAGAAATATTGGTTGTAACCTAACATTAAAATTTTAAATCATGAAAAAAGTACTTTTATTAATGTCGGTGGTAGGTATGATGGTTTCGTGTAGCCAAGACATTACAGATATGAATGTTGATCCGAAAAGACCAACAACTACCAAAGCGGAATATTTGTTTACAAATGCTGAGAAAAAACTAGTCGATCAAATGGTTAGTACTAGTGTGAATAATAACGTTTTTAGATTATTTGCACAACAATGGACAGAAACTACTTATCCTGATGAAAGCCAATATAACATTACAAACAGAAAAATCCCTGATACACACTTTTTGGTTTTGTACAGAGATGTTCTAGCTGATTTTCATGATTCAAGAGTTATGATTGCTGCAACAGCTACTGCAACTCCAGCAGATGAAGCAATTAAGCAAAATAAATTAGCGCTTATCGATATTTTAGAAGCTTACGCTTATAGTATATTGGTAGATACTTTTGGAAACGTTCCTTATACACAAGCAATTGATATTGAGAAATACCCTTTGCCAGCTTATGATGATGCAAAAACAATCTACCAAGATCTTATTAAAAGATTAAGTGCAGATGTTGCAGTTTTAAAAACGAATAGTGCTGTAGCTAACTTTGGTGCTGCAGATATTATCTACTCTGGTAACGCAGCTAGTAATGCAAAATGGGTAAAATTTGCTAACTCATTGATTATTAGAATGGCGGTTAATATGTCTGATATTGATCCAGCTTACGCAACAACTCAAGTTCAGGCAGCTCTTGCTTCTGGTGCTTTGACTGGTAATGCTGATAATACAAAATTGACTTATTTAACTACATCAGGAAATCAAAATCCATTGTATGCTGATTTGGTAACAAGCCAGAGATTTGATTTTATTCCTGCTGAGCCTTTTGTTTCTGCTATGGACGCTGTTGTTCCTGGCGGTGACCCAAGGATGCCTAAGTACTTTACTAATCTAACTTCTCCAGCTCCTGTTATTCCTGCAGGAAGAACATTTGTTGGTGGAACTTATGGTGCAGGAAATGTTTATACATCTTACTCACAAATAACTTCGACATTAAACAATCCGGTTTTCCCAGGAACTATCTTTGATTTCGCTGAGTTGAATTTCTTATTAGCAGAAGCTGCTGAGAAAAATTTAATTCCAGGTGGTTCTGCTCAAGCAAAAGTATACTACGATGCTGGTATTAGAGCTTCTATGGCAGACTGGGGAGTAACTAATACTGCTGCTATTGATGCTTATATTGCAAGCCCAAAAGTAGATTATAACAATCCGCTAAGTGGAGCAACATGGAAAGAAAAAATTGGTAATCAAGCATGGTTCGCTCTTTACAACAGAGGATATGAAGCTTGGACATCTTACAGAAGATTGGATTTCCCAGTATTAAAAGCGCCTCAGGCAGCAATCAATAAGCTTATTTTTACTGTACCTGTTAGATACACTTATCCAGGTGTAGAAGCAAGTATCAATAAAGCAAACTATACTAAAGCTGCTTCAGATATTGGTGGAGATTTATTAAACACGAAATTGTTCTGGGATAAATTCTAATTTTTAGAATATTCTATATCAATTCAGTTGATAATTAAAAGTGAATTATACCCAATTTGGGAATAAGAAAAATAAATATTTTGATTTTTTTTGAGAGCCCCGTATACTTTTGTATACGGGGTTTTCGTTTCCTAAAGACTGAAACAATTCTTGTTTCATATTATATATTATGTTTTTTTATTTATACGTTTTTATCTTTTACCTTTGCTTCACTAAATTTTTCGAAATAATTTTATATAAAGCCATCAAATGAGAATATTCATTTTTCTATATCTATTAGTTGTTCCAACTTTATTGTTTTCGCAAGAAAAAAAAACTGCTTCTAAAAATAATTTAGATATGAATACGGAATATTCTAGTGTAACAGATACCGTAAAAAAGAAAAAACAAAAAATCGCTACAATAGACCAGTATAAAATTGTCACTTTAGAACATGATACAATTTATGCTGATACATCGCTAACGATTAAAAGTGCTTACAGACAAAATCATCTTAGAAAAGATCTTTTTGGACTTCAAGAGTTTTCTAATATAGGACAGCCTTTAAATACGTTGCAATATAGCTTGACCAGTTTTTCTCCGTATCCTGAAATTGGTTTTAGCGGGAAGCATTCTCTTTATATGCAAGCAGATCAAATTAGATATTATTCTGTTGCAACTCCTTTTACAGAGTTGTTTTTTAATACGACTATAAAAAAGGGGCAAAATGTAGATTCTTTTATCACATTGAATGCATCTAAAAACCTTAATTTTTCAATTGCATACAAAGGATTAAGGTCTGAAGGAGATTATAATAATCAATTGGTAAGTGCTGGTAATTTAAGAATTACAACGAGCTATGCGACAACTAACAAGCGATATGCGATAAATGCACATTTTACAAATCAGGATATTTTAAATGAAGAAAATGGAGGTATAACGAACGATGCTGATTTTGAAAGCGATAATAAGGATTATAAAAATCGCCAAAGATTACAGGTTTATTTAACCGATGCAGAGTCATTTTTAAAAGGAAGAAGATTGTTTTTTGATCATGCCTTTAGAGTAAATCCAAATGACGGAAGCAATAACCTATACATAACGCATCAGTTTAATTATGAGTACAAAGATTATGAGTATAAACAGCCAACTGTAATTTCTACCATAACTGCTAATGATGGATCGACTAAGCGTATACAGCGATTTGGGGAGTCTTACGCAGCAAGTAATATTAACGATCAGACTAAATACGAAAGACTATATAATAAGGTAGGAGCAGCTTACGAAAACTCATTGTTAGGGAAATTTATATTTTTTATAGACGATTACAGGTCAAATTATCAGTATGGTCGAATTATTGTTGACACAGACGGAAATGCTGTTCCAGACAATTTGTATTTGCAGTTTAATAATTTTGGTGCTCAATATGAATATCAGAAAAACAAATGGAATGGCCGGTTTTTATATTCAAGATCAATTACCAAAGAATCGCTTTCAGATTTAGATGCTAAGCTGCGATATGATATGAGTGAAAAAATCAAATTTGATTTTAGATACCGCAACATCAATAAACTACCAAACAACAATTATAATTTGTACCAAAGCAGCTGGGTTTCTTACAATTGGTCGAATAATTTTAAAAACGAAAAAATTAATTCGTTAAGTGCAGAGATTACAACGCCTTGGTTAACAGGACAGGTTCAATATACAGTTTTAAATGACCATTTGTATTTTACGGATATGGCCACAACTGCAGAAAAAGCGGCAAGTGAGCAGATTGTTAAACCAATGCAGTATGGAAATGCGATTAATTATCTAGAAATAAAAGCAAGTCGAGAGTTTAAATTTGGGCCTTTTGCACTGGATAATACACTTTTGTATCAAAAAGTAGATCAGTCAGATTTAATTTTAAATGTACCTGATTTTGTAACTAGAAATACATTCTATTACTCTAATCATTTCTTTAAAAAAGCATTGTTTATGCAAACAGGACTTGTATTTAATTATATGACGAAATACTACGGAGATGATTATAACCCAGTAATTGCAGAATTTTTTGTACAGCAGGATAAGAAAATTGGAGGTTTTGCAACATTCGATTTCTTTGTAAATGCCAGAATACGCCAGACTCGTTTTTATTTAAAGGCAGAGCATTTTAATGCTTTATTTTCACAAAGTAATTATTATGCAGCACCACATAATCCGTATCGTGATTTTGTACTGCGCTTTGGTCTGGTTTGGAATTTCTTCCAATAAAAACTGGCTTATTTTTTATTTAGAACCACTAATAAAACTTAAATAAAAATGGACTTTTCAAATAATATTTTAGAAACAATTGGTAATACACCATTGGTAAAACTCAACAAAATTGTTGCTGAAATTGATGCATTAGTATTGGCAAAAGTCGAAACCTTTAATCCCGGTAATTCTGTAAAAGACAGAATGGCTGTAAAAATGATTGAAGATGCAGAGGCAGATGGCCGACTAAAACCTGGAGGAACCATCATTGAAGGAACTTCAGGAAATACAGGAATGGGACTTGCACTTGTGGCAATCGTAAAAGGTTACAAATTAATTTGTGTAATCTCAGACAAACAGTCTAAAGAAAAAATGGATATTCTTCGTGCTGTTGGTGCAAAAGTTGTTGTTTGCCCTACAGATGTTGAGCCTACAGATCCGCGTTCCTATTATTCGGTTTCAAAGCGTTTGGCAGAAGAAACCCCAAATTCTTGGTATGTAAATCAATACGATAATATGTCAAATTCATTGGCGCATTATGAACAGACAGGGCCGGAAATTTGGAAACAGACAGAAGGAAAAATTACACACTTCGTTGTGGGAGTTGGTACAGGAGGAACTATTTCTGGGGTTGGAAAATACTTGAAAGAACAAAACCCAAATATTAAAATCTGGGGAATTGACACTTATGGTTCTGTTTTTAAAAAATATCACGAAACAGGAATCTTCGACGAAAACGAAATCTACTCGTACATAACAGAAGGCATTGGAGAAGATATTTTACCTAAAAACGTAGATTTCTCTCTAATTGATGGATTTACAAAAGTAACCGATAAAGATGCGGCTGTTTATACTAGAAAAATTGCTTTAGAAGAAGGTATTTTTGTTGGAAATTCAGCTGGTGCTTGTATTAAAGGGTTATTGCAATTAAAAGAGCATTTCAAGCCAGATGATGTTGTTGTGGTATTATTTCACGATTCTGGAAGCCGTTATGTAGGTAAAATGTTCAATGATGATTGGATGCGTGAGCGCGGATTCTTAGAAGAAAACGTAACAAAAGCTGAAGATGTAATCAAAGATCATATTGATAAAGAACTAATCGTTGTTCGTACTGAAGAACTGGTTTCGCATGCAATCGAGCGTATGCGTAAATATAAAATTTCTCAAATTCCAGTTGTAGATATTAATGGTTTTGTTGGTTCTGTGGACGAAACGGACTTATTTAGAAGTTATGTTGCAGATAAAAATGTTGCCGAAAAACCAATTAAAGAAGTAATGGGGAAACCTTTTCCAATTGTGAAATTAGGAACGCCAATTGAAGAAGTTTCAAAACTTTTTAGCAAAGAAAATGATGCTGTTTTGGTTGATCTAGGAAATGGACATCACCACATTATTACCAAGTATGACATTATTGGCTCAATAAAATAAGCAAATTAAAATAAAATTAATCCATAAATCTTAATGTGAGAAGCAATTTGATTTATGGATTTGTCTTTTATAAATATAAAATGAATTTTACAGCAATTGATTTTGAAACAGCGACAGGTTATCATTCGTGCTCGGTTGGTATTGTTACAGTCGAAAACGGAATTATCGTAGACGAATATGTTTCTCTAATAAAACCGCCAAATAACGAATACAATCCTTTTACGATTCGTGTTCATGGAATTTACCCTAAAGATACCATCAATGCAAAATCGTTCTTCCAGATCTATCCTGAGATTGAAAAGAGAATAAAAAACAGAGTTGTTGTAGCACACAATGAAAGTTTTGACCGAAATGTTTTAATGAAGACAATGCTGTTACATGGCTTAAATTATGATGATTTGAATATTGCTCCAAAATGGGAATGCACAGTTAAAATTTACAAAGCAAAAGGCGTTAAGCCAACAAAACTTAGTGACTGCTGTCGAGAAATGAAAATTCAGCTCAATCATCACGAAGCTTTGTCAGATGCGAGAGCTTGTGCTAAATTATATATGCTTCGTTAAATAGTTTTGTTTTGTAAGAATAATATTAAATTTTTATTACTTTTAGATTTTGTAATTACACAATAAAATCTAAATGAAAGAAGACTTCCTTCATTATCTCTGGAAATTCAAGAAGTTTGATACCTTGAACTTAAAATCTGTTCAAAATGAGCAAATTACCATTATTAAAACTGGTGATTATTTAGAACTTTCTGGCCCTGATTTTTTTAATGCACATATCGAAATTGGAAATCAAAAGTGGGCTGGTAATGTAGAAATTCACTTAAAATCTTCAGATTGGTATTTGCACAATCACGAAAAAGATCCTGCTTATAAAAATGTTATTCTTCATGTAGTTTGGGAAAATGATACTGCTATTTTTAGAGAAAATAATACAGAAATTCCTGTTTTGGTTCTTAGAGATTATGTTTCAAAGGAAATAATCGAAAATTATAATGCGTTGGTTTCTCCAAAAACTTGGATTTCTTGCGAAAGACAATTAAAAGAAATTAATGGATTTGTTTTTAAAAATTGGCAGGAAAGATTGTTTTTCGAGCGCCTAGAGCGAAAATCAAAATTCATTTATCAATTATTGGAAGAAACCAATCAAGATTGGGAAGCAGTCTTGTTTTGCCTTCTAGCGAAGAATTTTGGCTTAAACACCAACGGAAATTCTTTTTTGCAAATTTCTAAAGCAATTCCGTTTTCGATAATTAGAAAAGAAAGCTATGAAGTTGAAAATTTAGAAGCACTGTTTTTTGGTGTTGCTGGTTTATTAGAAATAGAAAAAGAAGATGTGTATCATAAAGATCTTAAATTTCGTTATTTTTATTTGCTGCATAAATATCAAATAGAAAAAATTTATGTAGATCCTGTACAGTTTTTTAAACTTCGCCCAGATAATTTCCCCACAATTAGGCTCTCTCAGTTGGGGGCTTTATATCATAGACATCAAAATTTGTTTTCAAAAATTATTGATTTGAAATCTGTTGATGCTGTTTATAATTTGCTTACTGCTTCAGCGAGCTCATATTGGCAGAATCATTATCAGTTTGACAAAGAAAGTCCGAAGAAAACTAAAACGCTTTCTAAGTCATTTTTAGACTTACTGATTGTAAATACCATTATTCCGCTTCAATTTGCTTACTCTACCATTATGGGAGAATCAATTTCCGAAGATTTAATTGATTTTATGAATGAAGTGGCTTCAGAAAAAAACGCTATTATTGATAAGTTTAATTCGTTTGGAATCAGGTCGCATTCGGCATTTGAAAGTCAGGCATTATTAGAACTTAAAAATGAATATTGCGAGCGTAAAGCATGTTTAAAATGTGCTATCGGATTGGAATTGCTTAAAAATAATTAGATAATTTGTACTTTTGTAATCCTGGGCAGTCAGGAATCTAAAAATCTAAAGTCTTAAATCTAAAATATAGAAATGTCAGCAATTTTAAAACTTAAATTCTTTTTTGAAAAATATGGTTTTCATGTTTCTTCAAGACTAGCAGATAAACTCGGAATGCGTGTAACGAGTGTGCGTTTGTTTTTTATCTACATTTCTTTTGTTACCGCCGGTCTAGGGTTCGGAGTTTATTTAACCCTTGCTTTCTGGATTAGGTTGAAAGATTTAATTCGCTCAAAGAGAACATCAGTATTTGATTTATAAAAAAAAAGCTCCAAATCTAAATTTGGAGCTTTTTTTATGAAGTTGTATTTATTATTCTTCAGTAGGATTATTAAGTTTAGATCTTTTCTTGCTATATCCAAAGTATACAATTATACCAATAATAAGCCATCCAAAAGATAATAACTGTGCATCTTTACTTAAATTAAAAATTAAATAAGAATTGATTGCAATTCCTAATACCGCAATAACTGGTAAAGCAGGAACTTTAAATGTTCTAGTTAATCCTGGTTGTTTTACTCTTAAAATCCAAACAGCAATACAAACCATTGTAAAGGCAAACAAAGTACCAAAACTTGTCATGTCGGCCAATTTGTTGATTGGTGTAAATGCAGCAACGGTTGCGATAACAGCTCCAAGAATCATTAAGTTCGTTTTTGGAGTTCCAGAAATAGGGTTTACTTTAGAGAAAACTTGTGGAATTAAACCATCTTTAGACATTCCAAGGAAAATTCTAGATTGTCCCATGATCATTACCATTAATACTGAAACCAAACCAATAGTTGCGGCAACAGTAATAATAGAACCAGCCCAGCCTTGTCCTGCAATATCAAATGCATAAGCAACAGGAGCTTTGATAGCTTCAGGATATTTTCCTAGTGGATTAAAGTCTTGATAATTCATCATTCCTGTTAATACTAAAGAAACAAGAATGTATAAAGTAGTACAAATTAATAAAGAAGCTATAATTGCAAAAGGAACATCTTTTTTAGGGTTAATGGCTTCTCCAGCTTGTGTAGAAACGGCATCGAAACCAACATAAGCAAAGAAAATAGCTGCAGCTCCAGAGATAATACCTCCAATTCCGTAAGCATTGTGCGTAGTTTCTTTTTCAATAATCTGAGTTGCTTCAGGAATAAACGGGCTCCAGTTTGCTGTATTAATAAAGAAAAGACCAGCAATAATTACAAAGATTACAGCAGATACTTTAAGAATAACAATTGCGTTATTTGCTTTAGCAGCGCTTTTTGTTCCTTTAATAAGCAATGAAATAACTAAAAGAACAATCAAGAAAGCTGGAAGATTCATAGAAAAACCTTCTCCTGTGTAGCTTGCAGGATCTGTAGTTAACCAATCAGGAAGGTGAATGTGAAATAGTTTAAGCAATTTATTAAAGTATCCGGACCAGGAAACTGCTACAGTCATCGATCCCATTGCATACTCGAGAATTAGTCCCCATCCAATTATCCAAGCAAAAACTTCTCCAATAGTACCGTAAGCATAGGCATAAGCAGATCCTTCAACAGGTAAAATGGAAGCAAATTCAGAATAGCAAAGTGCCGCAAAAACACAAGCAATACCTGCGATGATAAACGAAATGGCTAATGCTGGTCCTGCATGATAATAAGCCCCAGTACCCGTAAGTACAAAAATTCCACCACCGATAATGGCGCCAACACCAATGGCAGTAAGACTCCATTTTCCTAGGACTCTCTTTAAATCACTTTTTTTCATATCGGCCTCAAAGGCTGATATAGGTTTAACTCTCCAAATTGACATATTATTTTATTGGTTTATTTGTTATTAAGTGCCAAATGTATTGTTTTTTATAAAAAATAAAAACAATTAGCCTGTTTTAAGTTATAAAATCTTTATTTTTTTTACAGTAGTCGTAAGAAAGGTTCTCTAAGTATTGATATTCATTAAATTAATTGGACTTTTATAAGAGATTCGATAATTTTTTAAAAACTACTTTTCTTATTAATTTTCTTGATAAATTTGAAGGATTTTTCTTTCTTTATTGTAAAAAACTTTATATTATGAGTTTTCAGTTTTTAAAAAAGTATTTTTATTTTACAAAACAGCAATATATAGGTATTCTTATGCTCTTTATTGTCATGATTGCATTGCAGTTGTTTTATTTTTTATCCGACTTTAATAGTACGGAAACTAAAAACGCCGAAGAAGAACAATGGCTTGCTTTGCAATCTGAAATCGATCAGGAGAAGTTGGCCGAAAAAAATGCAAAACCAACTAATTACCTTTTTAATCCTAATTTTATTTCTGATTATAAAGGATATAAGCTCGGGATGTCGGTAGAAGAGATTGATCGCCTCATAGCATTTCGCAAAGAGAATAAATATGTAAACTCAGCAGAAGAATTTCAAAAAGTTACTGGGATTTCAGATTCCCTATTAAAGATAATTTCTCCTTTATTTAAATTTCCAGATTGGAAACAAAATAAAAATAATTATACCGTTGAAAAAAAGGATTTCAGCATAAAAAGTTTTCCGAAAAAAGAAAAGCTCGCAATATTGGATATTAATGAGGCAGCTCAAGAGGATTTGATGAAAATTTACGGAATAGGAGAAGGGCTGTCGTCTAGAATTTTAAAGCAAAAAGAAATTCTGGGTTCATTTGTGTCTATGGAACAGATGAAAGAAATCTGGGGGCTTTCGCCAGAGGTAATAAATGAATTAAACGCTCATTTTAAAGCTGTAGTTCCTTCAAACTTGAAGAAAATAAAGGTAAACGACGCTTCATTAAAAGAATTGGCTCAATTTTCATACTTTAGATATGGACTCGCGAAACAAATCGTTACTTATAGAAGTATGAACGGAAATTTTAATAATATTGAGGATTTAGCAAAAATTAAAGATTTTCCTGTTGAAAAAGCAAAAATAATTAGTTTATATTTGGAGTTCTAAAAAGAAACTAACTCATGAACTTTGATTACAACGAAACACAACTAATGATTGCACAGTCTATAAAAGACTTTGCAGAAAAAAATATTAGACCTTATATAATGGAATGGGATGAATCGCAAATTTTTCCAATTTCGTTATTTAAGCAACTTGGCGAGATGGGCTTCATGGGCGTTTTGGTTCCAGAAGAATATGGCGGGTCAGGCCTAGGCTATCACGAATACATTACAGTTATAGAAGAAATTTCAAAAGTAGATCCTTCAATTGGGTTGTCTGTTGCTGCTCACAATTCATTATGTACGAATCATATTTTAACTTTTGGAAACGAAGAGCAAAAGAAGAAATGGCTTCCAAAATTGGCAACAGCTGAATTTATAGGTGCTTGGGGTTTAACCGAGCATAATACAGGTTCTGATGCCGGAGGAATGAACACAACTGCTGTTAAAGATGGTGATCATTGGATTGTAAATGGCGCAAAAAACTTTATTACGCACGGTATATCTGGGGATATCGCTGTTGTAATAGTTCGTACTGGCGAAAAAGGTGATTCTAAAGGAATGACGGCTTTTGTATTTGAAAAAGGCATGAAAGGCTTTTCGTCTGGTAAGAAAGAAAATAAATTAGGAATGAGAGCAAGTGAGACTGCTGAGTTGGTTTTTGACAGCTGCCGTGTTCCTGATGCAAATAGATTAGGGGAAGTTGGCGAGGGCTTTATTCAGGCTATGAAAATTCTTGATGGTGGAAGAATCTCTATCGGAGCTCTGTCTTTAGGAATTGCAAAAGGAGCATATGAAGCGGCGTTGAAATATTCAAAAGAAAGACATCAGTTTGGTCAGCCAATTAGCAATTTCCAGGGAATCTCTTTTAAGTTGGCAGATATGGCAACAGAAATTGAAGCTTCTGAATTGTTATTGCACAAAGCAGCTTTTTTAAAACAACAACATAAACCTGTAACAACATTGGGTGCAATGGCAAAAATGTATGCTTCTGAAGCTTGCGTTAAAATCGCAAATGATGCTGTCCAGATTCATGGAGGATATGGTTATACTAAAGATTTTCCTGTGGAGAAATTCTACAGAGATTCTAAATTGTGTACTATAGGAGAAGGAACAACAGAGATTCAGAAATTAGTTATCTCGAGAAATTTGCTGAAAGAATAAAGAATAAAGAATAAAGAATAAAGAATAAAGAATAAAGAATAAAGAAT
>RCUK01000850.1_pt1 | contig 22680 bp, 16 predicted proteins | sample 2166381 | NCBI WGS metagenome assembly RCUK01 (sample SAMN09932809, study PRJNA488358) | compost metagenome | isolation source: compost soil in an enriched community | place: Germany: Experimental Botanical Garden | reverse complement strand
ACAATTCACAATTTACCATTAACCATTTACAACTCACCATTCACAACTCACCATTCACAACTCACCATTAAAAACAATAACCATGAAAACAACGAATCAGAATAAAAAGAAAGAACTCTTTGATACTATTTTGCAGTTATTTTTCATTTTCCTCCTTGTGGGATTTTGCCTAAAATTACTGTTGCCTTTTTTTATGCCTATTCTTTGGGCGGTAATACTTTCGGTCGTTTTTTATCCTTTATTTAATTCGCTGCAGCGAATACTAAAAGGGAGAAAAGCATTAGCATCTGTTGTTATTACTATTTTGATTATTGCCATTATGGTGGTGCCTCTTATTTATTTTTTGAAAGCCGCAACTGGAAATTTCTTAGAGCTGAAAAACAGTTTTGAAGCAGGAACACTTAAAATTAGTCCGCCAGGAGCTTCTATAAAAGAATGGCCAATAATTGGAAAACCGCTCTACGAATTTTTACTGTCCTTATCGACAGATTTGGAACAGAGTGTTGTGAAGTACCAAGATCAGATAAGAGAATTGTCGTCTAAAATTATGGCTAGTATTTTGAGTTCTGGTGCGGCATTTCTTCAGTTTATCTTATCAGTTATTATTGCGGGAGTTTTATTAGTATCGCCAAGTGGTAAAACTTTCTTTATGAAGTTCCTTAAAAAAATAGCAGGAAGTGAAGCCGAAGAAATTATGACGATTTCGGTTTCCACTATTTATCAAGTGGTGAAAGGTATTTTGGGAGTTGCCGTGATTCAGACCATTATTCAAGCCATCGGATTGTTTTGGGCTGATATTCCGTATGCAGGGATATTGACGTTGATCTGTTTGATATTTTCTATTTTGCAGATTGGACCAATTATAATTAATATTGGTGTTATTATTTATCTTTTCTCAACAGGAGATTCTGGTTACGCGGCTTTTTGGACCGTATTTTTTATCATTAGCGGATTATCAGATAATGTACTCAAACCGCTTCTGTTAGGAAAAGGCGCTCTTGTGCCAATGCTTGTTATTTTCCTAGGCGTAATTGGCGGTTTTATCATGTCAGGTTTCATCGGATTGTTTGTTGGGCCAATTGTATTTTCAATAGGATATAAATTATTTGTTGCTTGGTTGGATGATAATGCAGAACCCATTGAAGAACCTGTGGAAGATATTGAAATTAATTAATTGTGAAATGTGAGATGTTAATTGTGATAGGTGCTATGTAAGTATTTTTTACTTTTCACTTTGTACCCTTTTCACATTTCACATTTCACTTTTTACACTTGAATTAATAATTCACAATTAAATAAAGTATTTTTGCAGGATTATAATTTTAGCAAATGAAACGTTCCGGTACAGCAGATCTTCCTTTACATTATGGGCATGTTCCATTATGGCTTGCTGAACGAATGTCTAAACTTGGTCTTGCTATTGTAGAAACGATTGCAATGGAATTTTCGACTGCCGAAGTTATAAGCAAATTAAGTAATCCTTTCTGGTTTCAGAGTTTTGGTGCCGTTATGGGAATGGATTGGCATTCGTCTGGAATTACGACTTCGGTGCTTGGAGCATTAAAAAAATCGGTTAATCCGCATTCAAAAGAACTCGGAATTTACATCTGCGGAGGCAAAGGAAAATACTCGATGGCAACGCCGCAGGAGCTTTTATTTGTTGGAGAAAAAACAGGACTTGACGGAAATAATCTTGCCAGTTGTAGTCGACTTACCGCAAAAGTAGATAATACCGCCATTCAAGACGGATTTCAATTGTATCAGCATAATTTTATTGTCGATAATAAAGGGCAATGGGCTGTTATTCAGCAGGGAATGAATCCTGATTCTAGAACTGCCAGAAGGTACCATTGGCATTCGCAAGATTTAAAGTCTTTTATAAACGAACCCCATACTTTTATTTATGGCGAAAATCAAGGCGCAATTTTAAATCTTACGGCCAATGCGGCCACAAAATCTCGCGAAGGAATTTTAGAATTGGTAAAAGAATCTCCAGTTAAAATCATAAAAGAAATGCAGCATCTTTCTATGCCTGCACATCATGATGTGAGAATGGAAGATGTAAATATGAAAAGATTGGGTGCCATGCTTTGGGCTACCCACGAAAACAAGCCAGAAGATTTTGAAGAGTTACTGCTTTTAAAAGGAATGGGGCCAAGAGCTTTGCAATCTTTGGCTTTGGTAAGCGAAATAATCTACGGAACTCCAACACGATTTGACGATCCAACCCGTTTTTCTTTTGCTCATGGCGGAAAAGACGGACATCCGTTTCCTGTTCCCGTTAAGATTTACGATGAAACAATAGATACGCTTCAAAGAGCCATTAATCGTGCTAAAATCGGGAATAGCGACAAATTGAGCGCCATTCAAAAACTATCTGAAATTTCAAGAAAAGCCGAAGAAAGTTTTACGCCAAATTCTAATTTTGATGCACTTATTCAGAGAGAAAGAGCCGAATCGCATAAATATGGTGGAAGAACCGTTTTTGGAGATGCCAAACCGTCTAAAAAGAAACCTATAAACCCAAACAATCAGCTGGAGTTATTTTAAAAAATATAAATTTCTATCTGCCTTTAGTTATATAAAAATCCAATAATGTCACAAAACACAAAATCAATTTATACTTTACAATTCATTTTACTTTGTCTGAGTTCTTTATTGTTTTCATCAAGTTTTAATATGATGATACCCGAGCTTCCAAATTACTTAAGCAGTCTTGGCGGGGCAGAATATAAAGGACTTATTATCTCATTATTTACATTAACAGCAGCAATTTCACGTCCGTTCAGCGGTAAACTTACCGATAAATGGGGACGCGTTCCTGTTATGGCAATCGGATCTTCGGTATGCGTAGTCTGCGGTTTTTTGTATCCTATTCTAAGTTCTGTTTCTGGATTTTTGCTTTTACGTCTGGTTCATGGTTTTTCAACGGGTTTTAAACCTACGTCAACTTCAGCTTATGTGGCTGATATTATTCCGCAGGAAAGATGGGGTGAAGCACTCGGAATGCATGGATTATGTTTTAGTATTGGCGGTGCGCTTGGCCCGGCATTAGGAAGTATGATTGTGAATTCTTACGGAATGAATGCGATGTTTTACAGTTCTTCGTTTCTGGCTTTTTTATCGATTATTATTGTTTTTAATATGAAAGAAACTCTTGCGACAAAAGAAAAATTGAATTGGTCAATGTTCATCATAGGCAAAAATGATATTGTAGATAAAAATGTGTTTCCTGCAGGAATTATCACTTTTCTGTCGTACACTGCTTTCGGACTTATTTTAACCTTAATTCCAGATTGGAGCGAACATTTGGGTGCAACCAATAAAGGATTGTTTTTTACGGCCTTTACTGTTGCTTCGGTTATGGTTCGTTTTGGAGCAGGAAAAGTTTCTGACAGACACGGACGACCAAAAGTGATCATGGCTGGATTAATCATCACTTCGATTGCTCTTTTTGTAATAAGTGCAGGAAGAGATATCAATATGTTATTAGTCGGTGCTGGAATTTACGGAGTTGGTACAGGTATTTTGTCACCAGCCATTAGTGCTTGGACTATTGATATGAGTAATCCAGAACATAGAGGAAAAGCGGTTGCAACGATGTATATTTCTATGGAACTCGGAATCGGTTCTGGTGCTCTTTTAGGAGGAACTTATTATAATGATCAAATCAAGCGTATACCGCAAATCATCAGATTTGATATACTCGTGCTAGTTCTAGGAATTGTGTATCTTACGTATTGGGCAAGAAATAAAAGGAGAATCAAAGCGTAATTTTATAGCGCCTTATTCTTTTTGAATATTTAACTGCACTTTAAAATTGCCATAATACGGATTGTCGGCCATTAAAGAATGTCCGATGACTAAGACGTGATTTCCTTTTTGTTGAAGCGGCATTTTCATGTCCATTCCGAAAGGGCCGTCTGATGTTTTATCAGGAAAAATAATTTGATTAAAACGAATGTTTCCTTTTCCCGCATCTGGAATTATCTGAGCTTTTAATTTGCCCAAATCTTCATTTTTAAATTGAATGTATACTTTTGAATTTAGAGAATCTAAATGGCCTTCAGCTAAAAACACATTTTCTTCATTCTTAAAATTCATAAAAATAGTGTCGCCTATCTGTGTATTCTCCTCTTTTTTTTCTTTTTGAACAATGAGCGTTTGCGAGTCAGCAGAAGGTTTTTTGTTTTGATTTTGTTGGCATGAAAAAAAGAAAATTGAAATTAGAAGTACAGGCAAATTTTTCATAGTAGTATTTTTTAGCCTAACATTTCAAAACTTCCAGGTTTTTCTTCGTTCTTATCGTATTCTCCTTCAATATCATTTAACTCTTCTTCTTCCCAGTCATTTTCATCATACTCTGAATCGAAATCATATTCAAGATTCTCTTCCAATTCTCCAAGTTCTAGATTGTAGTGATTTGATGCTGACAGCCTATTGGTGTAGTCACCGTCTAAAAAGTCGTCATAATTTAGTAGTAGCTGTTCCTCATAAGAATTCATTTCAAATTCTTCAGATGTGTAATTTTCAGATCTCATAGTAATCAGTTTTAAAAGATGAATAATAATTGTCTCTAATTCTTTGATTAGGTTATTCTAAAATTACAGTCTAAGGGCGCTAACTGTTTTACATAATTTTTTTATTGTCTTGTCAAATTTTCATTTACCCTTAAATTTAGACATAAAAAAGCAAAAGTTTGAAAAAGCGACTACTTTTTTTAACTATAATACTGCTGTTCAATATTATTAAGATTAATCATATTGATTTTTTTTCAAAAATGTTTACGAAATCCTTTGCGCTTTTTTTAACTTAATAATCTTTTGGCTTTTAACATTAAAATTGTTTAATATTGCGTTTTTGATCCTCACTTTTTATTAATTAATGTCTGTTTATAGCAAATATGCTGATCATATCTTATTAAATCTCCTTAAGGATGATGATCAATTGGCCTATACAGAAATTTTTGAAAGATATTCTAGACTTTTAGTAAATCATGCCTACAAAATGACTGGAAATCATGATGAAGCCAATGATGTTGTTCAAGAAGTATTTTTATTTATTTGGAACAAACGTCAGGAGTTGGAAATCACGGGATCGTTATCTTCTTATTTATACAAAGCAACCAAAAACAGAATCCTGAATCATATTGCTCACGAAAAAGTGGTTTCTCGTTATGCTGATTCTTTTTCGAACTTTATAGAAAATGATTATGTTTTTGCAGATTCTACACTCAGAGAAAAAGAATTGGAAGCTATTATTGAAAGCGAAATTGCTTTGCTTCCTGAAAAAATGCGTGAAGTTTTTCTTTTAAGAAAAGTAGAAGAACTGTCATACGACGAAATTGCACTTCAATTGAACATAACAGACAAAACGGCTAAACAGCAAGTTTATAACTCTCTAAAAATTCTTCGCGGAAAGCTAAAATCGGCGTTGAATGTTTTTGTTTGGTAAATTTTTCTTGTTCTTTTTGTTAAATTTTAAAATAAAATCTACTCATAAAAGCCTCATTAATAAAGAGAAACTAACGTTTCGATGAATTTATTAATGATAAATTAATATTTTTTTGATTTTCATCTATGACAAAACCCCTTTCTAACTGTCTTATTATAAAACAAGACAAAATTTCGTGTTGTAATTATGAATGAAACTGAATTTTTAGAACTGCTTAAAAGACATCAAAATGGTACTTTATCTGGTGAAGATAAAGACAAACTTGATGCGTGGTATTTGCATAAAGCGACAAACAGCAATAAACAGCTTAGCGAATACGAACTAGCAGATAGTTACGAACATTTGAAATCGAGACTTCCCTTAATACAGCAAACAAAAGTAATTAATCTTTGGCCGCGCATTGCCGTCGCCGCATCTATTGCGTTATTATTAGGCACTGGAATATTTTATTTTACAAAATCGGAAGTGGGAGTAGAACAAGAAAATTCTCCGGTTGTCGAAAAATCGAAAGAAATTGCTCCAGGCGGAAACAGAGGAATTTTAACGCTTTCGAACGGAAAGCAGATTATACTTTCTGAAATTTCTTCAAAAGATATTATTGCTAAAGAAGATCAAGATGAAGTAACGATTAAAATGGATGCCAATGGAGTGATTACTTATGTAATAAATCCAAATGCTGAAGCTTCAAAAGAAGATGCAAATTCATTTAATACACTTTCGACACCAACCGGCGGACAATATAATATTGTTTTGGCAGATGGAACAAAAGTATTTTTGAATGCCGTATCGTCTATCAAATATCCAACTCAGTTTAATGGAAATCAAAGAATAGTTGAGTTAGAAGGAGAGGCTTATTTTGAAGTTGCTAAAAATAAAAGCAAGCCTTTCTTAGTAAAATCAGCTAACCAAACGATCGAAGTTTTAGGAACACATTTTAATGTCCATGCGTACAATAATGAATCTGTAATAAAAACTACATTATTAGAAGGAAGTGTTGCCGTTTCTTCTAAAAATCAGAAAGCGATTTTAAAGCCAGGCCAACAAGCCAATGTATCTGAAAGTTCTAGTAAGATTGCCGTTAAAGAAGTCGATACCGAAGCCGCAATTGCTTGGAAAAACGGTCGATTTAAATTTGATAATGCCGATTTAAAATCAGTAATGAAGCAGTTGGAGCGCTGGTACGGAATTAAAGTCGAATACCGCGGAGATGTCTCAGATGTGAGATTTAACGGAGGTACTTTTAGAAATAAAAATTTGTCTGAAGTATTAAAAGTACTTGAGCTTAATAATATAAAATTTAAGGTCGAAGGAAAAACGATTATTGTCTATCCGTAAAATCTTATTTAACCGATTATATTGAGTCTATAAACTAAAAAACCAGAGGCAGTTGCGATGCTTCTGGTTGTTTAAAAAGTTTATAGCCAATATAAGTTGTCCACTATTGTTTAACTATAACCAATGTAAATGTATGAAATTAAATTTACAACCAAAAAAACCTTACAAAAAACTTAAAAAAAAGATTCCAAAAGTTCATTTTTCGACTCATTTATGGGCGCTATGCACTGTTTTTATGGTATTGTGCAGTTTTACTGGACAGGCGCAGAATATTAGCATAAATTTTAAAGATGCTCCTTTAGAAAAAGTGCTGAAAGAAGTGGCAAAACAAGCCAATTACGAAGTTTTTTATACTCAGAAACTGCTTAAAGATTCAAAACCCGTTAGTATTAATGTTAAGAATTCTAATGTAAAAGAAGCGTTAAATCAGATCTTTAAAAATCAGGATTTAAAATATACCATTACCAATCAAACTATTGTGGTAACTGCTTCAAAAGAAGAGGATCAGGGAAACGGATTAATAGATATACGAGGAAAGGTAGTAAATAATAGAAACGAACCTTTTCCTGGTGTATCTGTAACGATTTGGGGAACAAATAGAGTAAGCGTAACCGATTTTGACGGAGGTTTTGCTTTTGATGGCGTACCGTCAAATGGTGTTTTGGATTGTACCGGATTAACTATCGAAAAAAAATCTTTTGCCATTTCAGGACGTAAAGAATTAACTCTTGTGGTAGAAGACAAAGTTGCTGCGATGAAAGAAGTGGTGGTAACTGGTTTTCAAACCATAGCAAGAAGCAATTTTACTGGTGCAATTACTAAAGTGGATGAAAAGGTATTAAACGAAAACATCAATGCCGACTTAGCAAGTGCATTAGAAGGGCGTGTCGCGGGTTTAATGTTTCAGAAAAATCCAAGTGGTGCCGCAGCAGACAAACCTATTTTAAGAGGTATTGGTACTTTTTCTGTCGATCAAGTGGGGTACAGTCCGCTTTTGGTTATTGATGGTTTGCCAACCCAATTGACTTTAAATGATATTAATCCGTATGATATAGAAAGCGTTGACGTTCTTAAAGACGCAGCGGCAGCTTCTATTTACGGTTCGAGAGCAGCAAACGGAATTATAGTTTTGACGACCAAAAAGGGAAACGGCAAACTGAAAGTTAGCATAAATTCAGATTTCTTTATCTCAAGCAAACCTAATTTGAGAGATATGAATTATGCTTCTACTAGCGATTTAATCGATTTTGAACAGGCGGTTTATAATAGAGAAAGAGCACGATATGCTGATACATCAACGATGTTTAACAGTTACGGTGATATTGGAAACTCGAGTATGAAATATTACAGTCCGCTTTATCAGTTAAACAGAAATTTGGAAGAAGGAAAAATTACCAATGCTGATTTTGATAGTACGATTGCCCAATGGAGAAAGAATGATTATATAAAAGACTATCATGACAATGTGTGGCAGAACGAATTTAGACAGCGTTACAATATTGCATTCTCTGGAAGTACATCCAAACAAAATACTTACGTTTCTCTTAATTATGATGAATCAAAAGAGAGAATTGTAAACAACAAAAGCCGATCATTTAACTTGTACGCTAAAAGCAGTTTTCAAATTAACAACTGGTTAAACGCAACATTTGGAGTAAACGGAACTTACAGCAATGATGAGAATACGGATGGTAGTTATAGCAATTACGATATTCAAAAAAGATACGAGCGTATCACAGACGATAACGGAAATCTTGTAATAGCTCCGTTTGTAGGCATTGCAGATGGATTTACTTCTGGAGGGATTATTAATCCAGCAGTCGCAGAGAAATTGTCTGGTTTGAGTGGTTTTAAATCGACAGAATTTAATGTTTTAAATTCGCTTAAAGAAGGTATCGAAGAGCAAAATTCGTTAAGCTTAAGAACTTTTGCCAACATAAAAGCGAAATTATATAAGGGATTAAGCTTTAACACACAATTTCAGTACGAAGTAAGAAGAAACGACAACGAACAGTATTACGATGTTAACTCTTATAAAATGCGTTCTGCGATTAATTCCTTAACAGGATATAACCCCACTACAAATGCTTATACGTATGTTGAAGGTTTCTCTACAGGAGGGCGATACAAACAATTGAGCAGTCAGGCAAGTAACTATTCTTTTAGAAATCAGTTGGATTTTAATCAAGAATTTGGAGACGGCAAACATTCGGTAAATGCTTTGGCAGGTTTTGAAATGCGTGAAACTTTTCTTCCTAGAACCATCGAACAATTGCGTTATGGTTACGACCCTGTAACACTTTCTTCTGCTGTTATGAACAATCTTGCTTTGAGCCAAACGGGAGTGGCAAGCTACATCTATGGAAACAACAGAACTTTGGCAACTGTACCAAGAACACAGACAGAAATTTTACATCGATATTTTTCGGTTTTCAGTACAGCGAGTTATACTTATTTATCTAAATACAACATTACAGGAAGTTACCGTGTAGATAGAGCCGATTTGTTTGGAGTTGATCCGAAATATAAAAACCGTCCGTTATGGTCAGCAGGTTTAGGTTGGAATATTAGCAATGAGGATTTTATGAAAGAGATAAAATGGGTTAATATGCTGAAGTTAAGAACGACTTACGGTATTAATGGTAACATTGACCAAAGTACAACTCCATATATTACAGCAACTAGAAGAAACGATAACTTATATCAGTCGTTACAATATACCAATATTACGGCACAGCCTAACCCAATGTTAAGATGGGAAAAAACGCAAACTACGAATGTTGGAGTAGATTACAGCTTGTTTAGAGGAAAATTAAACGGGACTATCGATGTTTACCGTAAATACAGCAGCGACTTATTGGCTACAACAGACTTAGATCCTACAGTTGGGGCTTTGTCAAGAAGAATCAATGCGGGAGGGTTATTAAACAAAGGAATCGAATTTAGCGCAGGTTCTGAATGGTACAAAACCGGTGATTTTCGTATCGCTTCTAATTTAATTTTTGCTTTCAATAAAACAACTGTAAAAGAAATTACAAGAGCAATGTCTACGGCCTCGGTTTACATTAGTTCGCCAGGAGATTACTTCTTAAAAGATGATACTTATAATAGTTTGTATGCTTACAAATATGGAGGAACTGTAAATGGGTATCCTTATATTTTAGATGAAAACGGAAATCCGTCAATCACTTTTGATGCAAACGGAAATCCAATTTCAACAAGTATTAAATCTGTCACAAATCCAGAGGCTTTAGTAAATATGGGAAGTCTTGTGCCAACTTATACAGGTTCATTCTCACAGCGTTTTTCATATAAACAATTTGATTTGAATTTCTTATTTGTTTTTTCTGGCGGAAACGTAATGCGTAAGGAAACGCTTGATATGGGATCAGATTTAGTCACACTTTCTGGAATTGCAGATCGTTATACTGATACAAACCAAAACGGCAATACACGTCTATATGTAGATTTTGACGAAAGTGTTAGAAATTATGCAAATACGATTAGCAGTCAGTGGAGAAATTCTGATGTCAATGTAGTAGATGGAGATTATATTAAACTTAGAAATATTTCTTTAAGTTATAATCTGCCAAAAGATTTTGCAAACAAAATTAAAATGACATCGGCAAAATTTACTTTCCAGATGAATAACATCTGGTACTGGAGCGCAGCTGGCAATCGTATTGATCCAGAAGTTTATAGTGCAAATGCTGGAACACGTAATTTACCATTGCCAAAAACATATTTGTTTGGCTTTAATCTTACTCTTTAAAAAATGAAAAATTTATATATAACACTGCTGTCGTTCATGATGTTGACTGTGTCATCATGTGAAGAATATACAGATATTACACCAAAAGGTGCTTTGGTAATTGAAACACCAGAACAATTTCTTGAATTGGTGTCACTTCCAGGAAGAGGTTACCCAATTAATAATTTTCAATATTTGTCTGACGATCAATGGATGAGAGAAGCCAATGTAATCGGGAGAACACCAAACATTGATATTATTAATTTTACTTTTGACGAAAGTGTAGATCGTGTTTCTTTAATGTCAGGTTCAAGCTTTTATAACCAAGCGTACACATATATCAACAGATGGAATACTATTATTTCTTTGGTTGATAACAGTAAAGGAGATGAAAGTGTAAAACGATTGGCAAAAGCCGAAGCTAAAATTTACAGAGCTTACGATCACTTTTTGTTAGTAAATACTTATGCAAAAGGGTATGATCCGAATACGGCTGCAACCGACGGAGGAATCTGCATCATGGATAAATTTGATCTGGAAGCGCAGCCTTCGAAATCTACCGTCGCTCAGGTTTATGATTTTATTCAGAAAGATATAGAAGATGCACTACCTTATCTTCAGGAAAAACCAACAGATGTTTATCATCCGTCTTTAGCATTTGCCTATGCTTTTAAGGCTAAAGTGCATTTGTTTAAACGCGAAATTGCAGCAGCAGAAGCGGCAGCGCAAAAATCGTTGAGCTACAATAATCAGCTATTTGATATGGTTGCCTACAATGCAAAAGGCGGACCAACATCTCTTGCTGTTCCTGCAGCAGACAATATAGAGGTGTTAAGTTATATGTACATGACTGGGTATAATGAAATGAATTTTGGACAGCTTTATATTGTAAGCCCTGAATTGAGAACTTTATTTGGAACCAATGATGCGCGTTTTAATTTGTTTTTTAACTCGACAAGCACAACCAATTTGGATCAAGGTTCAAATACGGCATATTGGGGAACCCAGTATACAAGATTCTTTTATCCAACGGTGGGCATGAAAACACCAGAAGTATATTTAATTCTTGCCGAATGTTATGCGAGAGAAAACAAACTTAATGAAGCGGTAGATGTTTTAAATACATTAAGAGCAAAGCGTATTTTATCGGGTACGGTAAACTTAACAGTTCCAGCTACAAGAAAAGAAACAATGGAACTTGTGATTAATGAAAGAAGAAAAGAATTGCTTTTTGGTTTTAATAGATTCTTCGATTTAAAGAGATTAAACACTGAAACCGAGTTTGCAAAAACAATTACGAGAGTTTTTCCGCTTGTAAACAAAACCGTTCCGCAAAAAACGTACACCTTGCAGCCTAATTCAAGATTGTATATCGTTCCGTTTCCTTTATCGGCGTTGACAAAAAATCCAAAACTTACTTTAAATACAGACGAAAAAGTTCCGTTTTAATTCCAATGAAAAAGTTACTTATATCTCTAATCATGCTGTCGGCTTGGCAGCATGGTTTTGCTCAAACTCCCGAAAAAAAAGCCGATAGTACCAGCACACAGCCAAAAGGTATGCAAGCTTACAATAAAATAATTACGGATAAAGCTATAAATAAATCAGGTCTTTTTACGGTTAGCCAAGTTGATGCTAAATATTACTTTCAAATTCCTGATAGTTTATTTAATCGATATATGTTGGTAGTAACCAGATATCTTTCAACACCAGAAGGTTTTGGAACTTTTGGAGGAGAAAAAGCGAATGAGCAGACTATTTATTTTGAAAAAGGTTCAAATAATACCATTTATTTAAGATCGCTCCAATACAGACAAGATGTTCGTTCTGCAGATTCTATGTTAGCAAAAGCATTAGAAGGAAGCAATGAAAATCCGATTGTGGCTGCTTTTCCAATAAAAACAACCAATCCAGACACAAAAGATGTGGTTATTGAAGTAACAGATGTTTTCAAGAAAGACAATGCCATGTTTGCTATCGGAAGTCAGGACAAAACAGAGAAAAAATTAACTTCTCTTGCCGATGATAAATCTTTTGTTGAAAGTATCGATGCATATCCAATTAATATTGAGACTAAAACAACAAAAACGTATACAAGTTCTACATCTAGCAGCGGAAGTATAACATTACGATTGAATACTTCAATTGTACTGCTTCCGAAAACGCCAATGCGCAAACGTTTCTTAGATGAAAGAGTAGGTTATTTTGCCAATAAATATGTTTTATTTGATGATGATGAACAGCGCGCTCAAAAGAAATTCATTGTACAGCGTTATCGTTTAGAGCCTAAAGACAAGGATATTAAAAAATATTTGAGAGGCGAATTGGTAGAACCCAAAAAACAGATTGTCTATTATATTGATCCTGCAACGCCCAAAAAATGGAGACCTTATTTAATTGCAGGGATCAACGATTGGCAAAAAGCTTTTGAAGCCGCAGGTTTCAAGAATGCCATTGTAGGAAAAGAATGGCCAGAAGACGATAAAACAATGAGTTTAGAAGATGCAAGATATTCTGTAGTGCGATATTTAGCTTCTGAAACGCCAAATGCTTACGGACCAAGAATTAGTGATCCAAGAAGTGGTGAAATTATGGAAAGCCACGTTGGCTGGTATCATAATGTGATGAAATTGGTTCAAAGATGGTACATGATTCAGGCAGGACCTTTGGATCCAAGAGCTAGAAAAATGCATTTGGATGATGAGTTAATGGGACAATTAATACGTTTTGTCTCTTCTCACGAAATCGGACATACTATTGGCCTTCGCCATAACATGGGAGCAAGCAGCGCAACTCCGGTAGAGAAACTTCGCGATAAAAAATGGGTAGAAGCAAATGGACATACGGTTTCTATTATGGATTATGCTCGTTTTAATTACGTAGCGCAGCCAGAAGATAATATTAGTCCAATAGGTCTTTATCCGCGTATTGGGAGTTATGATAAATGGGCCGTTGAGTGGGGGTATAAATATTACCCAAATACTAAAGATGAGTTTGAAGAAGAAAAATTGTTAGCCAAATTAACAACTGATAGTTTAACGGCGAATCCGAAATTGTGGTTTGGTGGAGAAGGAAAAGACGAAGATCCGCGTAGCCAATCTGAAGATCTTGGAGACGATGCGGTACTTGCCAGCGATTATGGAATTAAAAACCTTAAACGCGTTGTGCCTCATTTGATCGAGTGGACGTATCAGCCGAACGATCCGTACGATAATTTGGCAGACATGCATAAGGCAGTCGTTAGACAATATGGAGTGTATTTGTATCATGTCTTAAAAAATATAGGAAACAATTATGTGACCAAACGAACAGTTGACGAAAAAGGGGTAGTTTATAAACCAGTTCCTAAAGCAAAAGTAAAGGCAGCGATAGATTATTTGGGAAGACAATTGTTTGTTGCGCCGCTTTGGATGTATCCGCAGGAAATAGATGATCTTATTGCTTTAAAGAGAGAAGATCAAATTTCAGATCAGCAGAATCAAGTTTTAAATATGCTATTGAGTTCAGGAATGCTTTACAACATTAACCTCAAATCAATGCAGTCTGAAGGCGCTTATACGGTTCCGGAATTTTTGAACGATGTGCAGCAAACGGTTTGGGTGAAATTTAGCGGAGATGAAAAACAAGATTTTTACAGAAGAGGATTTCAGCGCGGTTACATCGAAAAATTAGGAATGCTTTTATTGCCTAAAGAATTAGAACCTGGAAGAGCTGCAAATGCGGCACAACGAAGCGATGTAAAATTGTACGCAAAACAACATCTGCTAAAATTAAAAACCGATATTGAAAAATTAAAAACTTCTGCTACAGGAATCAACAAAGATCATTACGAAAGCATTTTGATAGACATAGATAAAATTATTGCAAAATTAGATAAACCTACATCATGAAAAATTTATTAGTTATAGCATTTGTTTTTTTTAGTTGTTTAGCACAAGCACAATTATCCTCAAAAGAAGAAGTTACGCCAGAATTAGTTGCAAAGCGCGAAGCAGAGAAAAAAGAAATCACAAAAAGTTATTTGGCTCTAAAAAACAGTTTTTTAACATCAGACAGTTTAGCGGTAGTAAAAAATGCAGAAGCTTTAAAAAGCGCATTAAAAAACTTCAAGTTTAAAAAATTAAGTTTAGAAAACATGAATGCGGCTACCACTTCAAGAAAAGAAATTATTGAATTGGCAACAGCATTAACAGCAACAAAAAACATCAACAAACAGCGTAAGATTTTCGAAACGCTTTCAGTAAAATACTGGGATCAGGCTTCAAAATTCAAACCTGTAGATGAGACATTGTATTTACAAATTTGCCCAATGACAGGCGCAGTGTGGACAAGCGATAGTAAGGAAATCAAAAATCCCTACTATCCAAAAAATATGTTGACTTGCGGTGAAGTCAAAGCAAGTTTATAGTTTTTTTTAATTTGAATTAGTTTGATAAATGCGGTATTCTTTGTAGGGAAGCCGTATTTGTCGTTTATGAAATATACCAGTTTAGATCGATTTTTTATTCGGTTAGAATTGTAAAAAAGAAAGAGTCTTAGGAAATTATATTCCCTAAGGCTCTTTCTTTTGTAAAGGGAGTAATTGTGTAAGTGATTCCAGCTTGTTAGAAATTGAGAAACCGGATAATTTGATAGTTAGTGTGTTAGATTTAAAATCAATAAATTTTTATAGCTTGTATGAGTTTAAAGTCAGAGACTTTTGAGAAATTCTTGCTTTTTAAGAAGAAATTTGAGATGACGCAAAGTCAGAGACATTTGCGTAGCGGTATTAAGAAAGACTTCGGAGAGCATGGAGGCTAAGAAATACAAAGCAAAGGTTATGCAGAAATTACGGTTAATTTTGCTAAACCTTTAGATGATGACGGACTATAGTGAAAAATCTTTTCTTGATAAGACAATTATCCAAATCCGCAGTATTTTTATTTCAGTTTGCACAAAAACAACCAATTAAATTCTTTTTTTTGTTTAGGAAAAGGAGCCAATACTCTAAACTCCTTTTTTTACCTATTTTTGATTCAGTTGTTTTTTAATATGAATGAGGATTATTAATATAATTGCTTGTTTATTATTCAAATTCCAATTGTTTAAAAGTTTTTTATGATAGAATATTATTATAGTACAAATATCAATAAATTTGTCAAATAATGACAAGTCTTAAAAGTGCAAAATGAGTAATCCAAAGTCACAACTAGGTCAATATCTTAGAGAATTAAGAAAAGAAAGAAATGAAACCCTTCATCAAGTTTCAAAAGGAACTGATATTGATTCTCCTTTGCTTAGTAAAATTGAAAGAGGAGAAAGATTACCGACACTTGGACAGCTAAAGCGACTATCTGATTTTTTTAAAGTGTCAGAAGCTAAGATGAAAGTAAAGCATACTGCGGAGAAAATTATTAAAGACTATGGTGTTAATGAAACAACATTTGATGCTATTCAACTTGTGAATGAACAATTAACGAATTACGTAAAAAGTCAAAAGAAGAATAATTGTGAAACAGAAAATTAAAAGTCTTATTGCAAATTTCATTGGTAGTTTAACTCCGATGGAAAAGAAAATTCCTGTGCATGAATTAAGCATATTTTTTTCTGTTATTATAGCGACTTTTACTTTGAGAAAAAAACAAAATAATACAGTCCCAATAACAATCAATTTCACTAATTATCACTCAGAATTTAAAACAGAAATAGAACTTATCGAACAAAGATTTCCGGAATTGATTAAAATTTTTAAAGCAACAGAGATCAAACTCGAAGCAGAATTAATTTTTTCAACTTTTGAAAAACTGAAAATTGCTTTCATTAAAAATGATGATGACATTGATGATATTATTTCGTGGTCATATCAATTTTTGAAAAAAGATTTAGAAAAAAAAGCTTTTAAAAAATTAGGGAAGGACAATGCAAAAATTAAAGATAAAGATTTACTTTTCACTACTCAGTTTTTTACCGATAAATACATGGTGAAATACTTAGTAAATGAATCTTTTTCAGGTTTAAATAAAAACAACATTCACAATGTCGTTGTCATCGATTCTGCGTCAGGAGGAGGGAATTTCTTAAATTATTCTTTTGATAAACTCTTTAAAGTTTACAAAGAAGCTAAAACTGATTGGTCAAACCAAAAAATTGTTGATACGATATTAAATAATGCTATTGTTGGTTATGATTTGGATTCTAGCCTCTCCAAGATTGCTTCTTTATCTTTATTTGTTAAGGCATGTTCTTATGCAATTCCTAATATAGTAACTCCAATTAAAATATTTGGAGGTATAGCAAATGATAAATTGGGATTTCTTAACCCCGATGTTGATTCAAATTTAATTGATAGGGTAACTTTTAAATCTCTATTAGAAAAAATAAATAAAGAGAATAAGAGAAAAGTATTTGTTACTAATCCTCCGTTCATGGGCAAGCGTGATATGGATATTTCATTAAAAAATTATTTGCTTGAAAATTATCCGGAAAGCAAAGGGGATTTGTGTGTGTCCTTTATTCAAAGAACTATTAAGTTAATGAGTGAGAATGATGTTTTAGGAGTAGTATCCCAAAATAACTGGATGTACTTGTCTTCGTTCAAAGAATTTAGAAAACTATTTTTAAAAACACAAACCTTGAGAGAGTGCGTTGATTTAGGAAGCAACGCATTTGAAGATATTAATGGGGAGAAAACAAATGTGGCTCTGTGTGTTATTAGTAACTCAAAAATAAAAACATCCAGATTCTATAATTTGAAATTTAAAAATCTTATAGAGAAAAGAAGTTTGATAATACAAAAAAATATTTCTAAAGAACTGACTTTTGAACTGAATCAAAATCAATTTTTAAAAAATATTAACCTTGAATTCAATTATCAACTGGAGCATCGATTTGATAATATTCAAGGATTACAACTTTATTCAGAATTTGCAAATCCTATGCAAGGAACTTCAACTGGAAACAATTCTGAGTTTGTGAAATTCGCGTGGGAAGTTAATGGAAGTCCTGACTGGAAATTAGTTAGTAAAGGTGGAGGATTTAGTAAATGGGCTGGCTTGAATTATTACAAAGTACTTTGGGGGCAGAATGCCGAATTAATAAAAGCAAATAAAGGGAGTGCATTAAGAAATATTAGTAAGATTTCAACAACTCAACTAGTTTATAGTGATACAGGGTCATTGGGTTTGAATGTGAGAATGTTGAAAGAAAATCAGGTTTTCATTGCATCGGGTCCTGGAATTCAAGTTCTCAAAGGAGATAAATACGCGCATTTAGCTTTTTTGAATTCAAAGATTGCAACATTTCTTTTGAAACTCATTAATCCAAAGTTTACAATTAGTGCTGGATATATCTCAAAGATACCTGTTGCTAATAATATTTTGGATTCAGAATTTATTTCTGAGAAAAGCAGAGAATGTTTGGAATTAAAAGAAAAATATCTGCAAAAGAAATTACCAAACTTCGAATTTCAACATTATGATTACGCAAATATAGTTGATATTGATTCGTTTATCGAAAATTCAATTATTGATGATATGGAAAGCGACTATAAGAGACTTTCCTTGGAATCAAAAATTGAAATTGAAATCAGAAAACAATACAATTTCAATTCAAAGGAATTATTAGAAGTGAAAAGTGTTGTTGGAGAGTCTCCTTTTTTCAACGAAAAGAAATCTCTTAATATAAGTATAGAACAAATGGATTTGCTCTTATCTGCAAGTATTGATTTGAATTGTTTGTCTACAAGTAGAACCATTAATGGTTATTCTGTTGGTAGTGAAAGTGTGTTTGAAGATTTATCACACAAACTAGATGTGAATCCAAAAGTAATTTTTGATTTTATCAAAAAAAATGTTAAACATTTGAAAAACACAAAGAGTAAATACTTCAATGATTTATTGCATAAAATTATTTTATACGAGTTGGGAGTTAAACAAATTTCAATCTACAAGTTTGAAGTTCTGAATATTGAACTTTTGGTAGCAAAAATAAAATCTAATTATCCATTTTTAAAAACTAAATCAGAATTAACTAGACAGATTATTTCGATACTACAGATGCATCACAAGATTAGTTTTTTTAACAAACCATTGGTTTCAATCTCTAATGAATCTTTAACAGTCGGACAAGATCACAATGGATAAGGCATTAGAAATATATAGTTATATTTTGAAAGAGTATCTTTCAAAATATTTTGCAAATCAGCAAAGCATTAATCCCGTTGAACTAAACATTGAAAGATTCAGGGCTAGGGCAGTTTTTACAGCATCAATTTTTTTTCTTAAAAATAATGCTAAAAGTGAAGATAGTAAGATTGTTTCTGCTACAAATTTCTGGTTTAAAAATGCATTCGCACATGAAAATTTATTTTCATCAATCATTGCTAATACAAGTGAGATTTTAATTAAGCTAATAGATGAAAATCTTTCCGATCTACCAGAAGTTGAGTATATAGATGTGCCTATTTTATATGAAGCCCTTTTGAGTATTGAATCAGTGAACGAAAATAAAGCGACAAAAATTACTACTGCAAAAAATTACAGAAATAATCTAGGGAGTTATTATACTCCTGAGAACTTAGCAAGGTTAGTTACAAAAAAGACTATTGATGTTTTTCTTGAATTGAATTTTGCAAATAAGGAAATATTTACAAACGATTATGAAAATTCGAGCAAATATTTTTTAAAAGAATTGACCTCTATAAGCTTTATTGATTTTTCTTGTGGTGGAGGTGTTTTCTTGATTGAGATAATTAATTACTTTGAAATTTTCTTCGCCAAATTAAAAGTAAACGATTTAGTAAAAATGGAATTACTAAAATCTATTGCTATGAATATTTCAGCAATTGATGTTGATTGTATAGCTTTAGAAATAGCAAAGATAAATTTACTTTTGCGAGTTAAGCAACCATCTTTATATAGCAGTTTTTGCGAGCGTTTTATTCATGCAAATTTTCTCTTACAATCAGATTTTGAAACTGAAGAATCAAAAAAAATTGAAGTATTTTCAAGTGGTTTTATTTATCATAAACAACTAAGTTTATATAAGCAACAACTAAAAAAATATGATATAGTTTTAGGTAATCCACCGTGGGAGAAAATAAGATTTGAAGAAAAGAAGTTTTATGCTTTGTATTCAAATGCAATAGGTGACAATCATTTCAAGTCAAGCAGAACGAAAAAAATTAATGAAACTGAATTAAGTAATACACAATTGGCGGAATTCTCAACAGAGTTCAAGTTTGAAATTGAAAAAGCAAAATCAGATTTAAAGAAGAATTCTTTTTTTAATTTATCAAACAAAGGTGAGTTAAATACTTATGCTTTGTTTACAGATGCTTCTTTAAAATTGAAAACCAAAAGAGGTGTTATAGGGTTAGTTTTAAAAAGTGCAATTGTAACAAGTCAGATAAATAAAAATCTTTTTAAATATCTAACAAAGGAAAATTTAATTGTTGCAATTTATGATTTCATCAATCGTAAAAAGATTTTTAACATTGACAGTAGAGAAAGGTTTTGCTTTTTGCTTTTGGGTCATCATGAAAAAGAAAAATTTCATGTTTCAATGAATTTAAGTGAAGTTAATGAAATTGAAAACGCTAAATCAGAAATTGAATTATCATATGATAGTTTGATGATGTTGAACCCTTTTACAGGGATGTTACCCAATTTTTCAACAAAGGAGGAAGTCGATTTTCTTTTAAGAATTTCCAATGATTTTCCTTTTTTTAAAAATGTTTTTGATAAAGTCAAGTTTGGTAGAATTGTTCATTTTACCAGTCATGCTGAATTTATTTCCAAGGAAAAATTGGAAGATAATATTCCAATTTACGAAGGGAAATTCTTCAATCAATTTGATGGAAAGTTTTCAGGGTTTAATGGTGTAGCAGATGAATTGAGATATGGAAGCAAGTCTTCTTCTGTTACTCTTGATGATTCAAAAAAGAATTTAACAGATTACTTGCCAGAATCAAGATTTTTTATAAGCAGTGAAAAATGGTTGCATCTTTCAAAAAATCATACTGAAGAATTTATGCTAGCTTGGAGAAGTCTAACTTCTGCAACCAATACCAGAACCTGTATTGCAACTGTGTTACCTTTTATACCTGCTTCACAATCGGTACAATTTCTAACTACTAATCCAAATGACTTATTTTATTTGGCAGGTCTTTTTAATTCAGTAGTGTTTGATTTTATTTTGAAAAAAAAATTAAGCGGAATTGATTTAACCCAATCAGTTCTAAATCAAATGCCTATTCCTAATATCGAGCAAACAGAAAGTAAAATAAAGTTTAATGGTTGCTTATCAACCATTAAACAACATATTTCATTATTGGTATTTACTCTTTTAAAAAGTGATTCTCGATTAAACCCTCTTTTTCATGGTTTAGAACTAAATTATAAGTACGAAAGTAGGTTTGAAATAATTCGAAACATTGATTTACTTTTTATGATTCTTTACAAATTAAATGATTCAGAGTTAAAACTTTTGCTCAATTCATTTAGTAAGCAATATTCGAAAAATGATTTAGATTGGTTTAATGAAAATTTAAAGGAAATACGACTAAATGAAGCCATAAGCCCTTCCAGTAGTCTCGTTTCCCATCCTACCCCAAGTAGTTGAGTTTTCAATTAGTTTCTCCCTGTCTTCAGAATCCAGTATTTCAAGTTTGTAATTTGTATCATCAATTCGTGTAAACAGAAGTGTTTTATTCACAAAGCCACCGTTATGTCCCAATTGGATTCTGGAAATAGAAGTGAGTTTTTCATTATTATCAGTTACCCCTTTTAATTGTATTCTCCAATTATTATTACCTTCATAGTAATAAATATGGTTTCCTTTATAAACTTTTCCTCCTAAGTGAACATCAATATTTTTTGTGACATTTGCATCATCAGGATCTAATCCAAAATAGCTAACACTTCCTGCAAGAATTTCTCCATTTAGCCTTCCTTTTTTGGACATATCTAGTTGATTTTTAGAACCGCCGGTCATTTTTCCAGTTTCAATCCACATTGAACCTACTGGTAATTCTATAGTTTCTGTTACAACATTTATTTCCTTATTTTCTTCAATAATTATTTCATCTTTGATAAAAACCTTTTTAAATCCTCTTGGAGGTCTCTTCGGTTTTAATCTTCCAAAGTTTTTTAATAATAAGTCATAGGATGCAGAGTTTTTCTCTCCAAATTCTCTGTTAATCTTGTTTGCTTTTTCTCGACTAACTTTTTCGGGTAATACTATTTTGTTATCAAGAAGAATGTTTAATATAGCTGTTGTCAACAGTTGGCAACTGCGATGGTCATTATTAATAATGTCGTTATAAAATTCATAAATATCAGCTAAATACTCAACTCCCATTTCGTCATTTTCATTATTGAAGTTTACACAAACAGAAGCTTCAATACTCTGAAAAAGACCTCTCTCAGTAAAATTAGAAGATCCTACAACTGCTCTACACAAAGTTTGGCCTTCAAAGATGTAGATTTTTGGATGATAAAGAATATTGTTAGGAGAAAATACGATGTATGTTTCAATGTCAAGTTCAATTAATTTTTCCAATGCCTCTTTAGAAGTTCCGTTCAGGTCTACTCCAATGTACAAACGAATTGCACCCCCTCTTGCTTTAAATGCTTGCAATTGGTCAATTATATTATTAATCCCTCCAATACTTACAAATGCTACAAATGCATTGAAAGAATCATAGTTCACATCAACTAATGAGTCAATTATTAAATTTCCTGCTGTCGATTCACTTGTTGAATCTAGTCCTTGTCCTATAAATTTTAATTCCATGTGATCGAATACGTTGTTATTTTAGTAAAAATGAAACAAAAGTAACTTTTAAGAGCGGAATGCAATTAATATTAAGTAAGAAAATTGCAACTCTTCTTAAGGCTTATATTAATATTTCAGCAACTGATATATTCTTGACTGTACATTTTTCAATGCTATAAATTAGTTTAAGCAAATTGGATATGGTTAACTAAAAGAAATACTAAATAACAAATCCACTTTTGATAAAACAAAGAAAAACGAATAAACCTTTCAGAAAAGACAGTTTTTTTATTGAACAAAAAAGTTGTCAACACGAAGTAAACGTCAACTAAAAAAAAAAAAAAAAACAAAAGCCTGTAAATAAAGCGTTTACAGGCTTTTTTGTG
>RCUK01000844.1_pt1 | contig 22751 bp, 18 predicted proteins | sample 2166381 | NCBI WGS metagenome assembly RCUK01 (sample SAMN09932809, study PRJNA488358) | compost metagenome | isolation source: compost soil in an enriched community | place: Germany: Experimental Botanical Garden | reverse complement strand
TTCACCTATCGCCTGTTCATTAGCATCTCCTTCTTTTATATAATCATAAGCCACACGACACAGATCAATTGCGTTTAAATGGAATCCATTTATTCTAAAATGGTTGTGGACGTTTTTGTGTGTTAATTCTAACATAAATATTTAATTTGGTGACTCTAAGGTAACTATTTTCCCTGTTAATTTCTCTTTCCAATTGCTCCAATTGTATTTTTTACTAAAAATGAAGAGTAAAATCGGATACACCACAAAAATAGGAAGGATAACATCCAGCCCGGCGGAAGGCTCTGACATATCTTTAAAAATAGAATAAGTCTGAAAAACGGACCAATCTGAAGTTACCAATATTGCACCAACTAAATTGTTGGCGGCATGAAATCCTAAGGCTAGTTCTATTCCTTCATCCATTAGCGTGATAACCCCTAAAAACAAGCCGGTTCCTATATAATAAATCATAATGACGTAGCCCATCTTTGCCACTTCAGGATTAAAAACATGCATCGATCCAAAAATTAGAGAAGTCATGAGAAGCGGAAACCATTTGTTTTTTGCTAAATTGGCAAATCCCTGCATCAAATATCCTCTAAAAACATATTCTTCAGTACTAGTTTGAATGGGAATCATTATTACTCCAACTAACACTAAAATTAGAAAGGGAATTAATTTAAAATTCCACACGAAATTTTCCGGAGACCTCAGATAAACAGCCCAAAAACTTAACGCTGAAAAAATAGACCATGCTACAAATGAAAATAAAATACGGCTCCAATCAACTTTTCCTCTTGATGTTGTTACTGATAAAAGTGTTTGATTATGCAAATATTTTACAACATAGTATACTCCGGCAAAAGCAAAGACAAAAGAAATCATAACCAGAAATAATGTCAGGTTTTGATCAAAAATTCTCATAACCTCTGCATTGTCTGTTGGAAGACCTTTTTTGTTTTTAAAACTAGAATACAAAACAGCAACAGAAAAAGGAATTTGCCCGATAAACGATGCGATAATAATTAAAACTGACCCAATAAGATATAGCCAGAATTTATTCTGAGGTTTAATTCCTTGTTCTAAAAACATACTTTAAATTTTAAAAATGAGAATTCGATTTAATAAGTAAACCTTATTTTTGGTGTCGCTAAAATACCCAATTTTGCATTAACTATCTTACAACATCCTAAATATAACAAAATGATACAAATTTATCACAATCCACGTTGTGGAAAATCAAGAACTTGCCTCGCCTTTTTAGATCAGGCCAATCAGGAATATGAAATTATTCCCTATTTAACAGACACTCCAACATTTGAAGACTTAAAAGTTTTACTTGAAAAATTAAACCTGGAACCAATTCAATTGATTAGAATTAAAGAGAAAATCTGGCTTGAAAACTATAAAGGAAAAACAATGACCAATGATGAGATCATTCAGGCAATGGTTGACAATCCAATTTTGATTGAACGCCCGATTGTCATAAAAGATGGAAAGGCTATTATTGGCAGAGATTTAGACGCCGTTGCTTCCTTTTTAGATTGAATACAAAGTGTCGAATTAACATTTTTTTGTGATTTTACTCTTTAAACCAAAAGCTACATTTGCCGTCTAAGAGTAAATGAAACCAAAAATAACAATGAAAAAAATCAAATTTGCTGTATTACTTGTTCTTTTTTTTACAAGTTTTTACAACTATGCACAGCAGGCGCCTCCTGGCAAAAACAAGGTAAAAGTTACCGGAAAAGTATTCGAAAAAGTTAGCAAACAACCACTTGAGTATGCTACAATTTCGATCATGGCTCCTAATGATACCAAAGTTATTGCAGGCGGAATCACCAACCCAAAAGGTGAATTTGAAGTAGCTGTTGCTCCAGGAACTTATGATATTAAAGTTGAATTTATTTCATTTAAAGCAACTGAAATCAAAGGAAAAACCATTTCCGGAGACACTAGTTTAGGAGTTGTAAATTTATCAGAAGATGCAGCACAATTGAATGAAGTTGTGGTTCGTGCCGAAAAATCTACAGTTGAAATAAAACTGGATAAAAAAGTATACAATGTTGGTCAGGATATGATGGTAAAAGGTGGAACTGTTAGTGACGTTTTAGACAACGTTCCTTCTGTTTCTGTTGATACTGAAGGAAATGTAAGTTTAAGAGGAAGTGATAATATCAGAATTTTAATTGACGGAAGACCTTCAAACGCCATAAATGTTGCTGAGGCTTTACGTCAGCTTCCGGCAGATGCCATTGATAAAGTTGAAGTTATTACCAATCCATCAGCAAGATACGATGCTGAAGGTGGTTCAGGTTTGATCAATATTATTCTTAAAAAAGGTAAAAATCAAGGTTTCAACGGAACTTTTATTGCCTCGACAGGAATTCCTGAAACTTATGGTTTAAGTGCGAATTTGAACTATAAAACCGAGAAATTAAATTATTTTACAACTGCAGGTTACAATTACAGAACCAATGAAGGTGGTGGAAAAACAAATTCTACTTATTTAAATCCAGACGGTACGATCAAAAACTATTTAGATGAAGATCGTGATACAAAAAGAACCAGAGATGGATTTAATGGCAGAGCCGGTATAGAATGGGCAATCAATAAAACTACTTTTTGGACAAATGCCATCAACTATCAAAAAAATTCAGGTGAAGATACAGATATCATTAATTATCAGAATTTTGATGATGATCGTAATTTCACAGGTACAACTTATCGTTTAAATAATGGTGATACAGGAAGCGAAAATGTAGAGTTTACTTCAAATTTAATTAAAAACTTTAATGATAAAGGACACAAACTGACTGCTGATTTCTCTATTTCAAGAAACACAGATGACAGTAACAGCCTTATCACTGGATCTGACAACTTTAATAATACATTAAACGATCAGGTTCAGAAACAAGTTCAGTTACAAGCTGATTATGTTTTGCCTTTAGGTAAAGGAAGTCAATTTGAAGCTGGATATAAAGGAAGTTTTGGAGATTTAAATAATGAATATTACGTTCTTGATGAAAATGGCGCAACAATTCCAAATTTATCAAACAACCTGGAATACAAAGAAAACATTAATGCACTTTATACTTCATACGGATTTAAAGTAAACAAATTCTCTTATTTATTTGGTTTACGTTGGGAGGACACCAATATTCAGGTTAACTTGTTAGATACTAACGATTTCAATACAAAAAAATACAACAACCTATTTCCAAGTGCTTTTGTTAGCTATGAAATCTCAGATCAAAGTAATTTCACTGCCAGTTATAGCAAACGTTTATCAAGACCAAGAGGACGTTTCATGAACCCAGCAGTAAATTACTCAAGTAACATTAATATCTTTCAGGGAAATCCGGATTTAGATCCTTCATTAACTGACAAATATGATATCGGGTATATTAAACGTTGGGATAAAGTAACTTTCAATACATCGGCATATTTTGAAGATACTAAAGATGTTTTCAGCTTTGTTAGATCTCCTACAGGTGACGATGTAAATGGAATTCCGGTTATCTTAAGCCGACCAATTAACTTAGGAAAAGAACAAAAATTTGGTTTCGAATTTACTTTGAATTATACTCCTTTCAAATGGTGGAGATTAAACAGTAACTTCAATCTATATAATGTAAAAACAACCGGAGAAAACAGTTATACAGATACAAATGGTGATCTTATAGTACAAAATCTTGACAATCAAGCCAATTCTTGGTTTGCTAGAATTAGTTCTAAAATTACATTGCCATACAAAATCGACTGGCAATTAACCGGAATGTATAACGGCGAGCAAAAAACAGCACAAGGTAAAAACCTGGGCATGTTTGGCATGAATACTGCTTTAAGTAAAGATGTTTTAAAAGACAAAGGAACAATTGCTTTTAACATCAGTGATGTTTTCAACTCAAGAATAATGAGATCATACACTTATCTTGACTATCAAACATCCTATAGCGAAATGCAATTCCGTAAACGTCAATTCAATTTATCGTTTACGTATCGTTTCAATAAACCTAAAAGTGAAAGAGATAAGAATGCTCAGCCTAAAAATGAAGACGGTGGCGGAGAATTCCCTGGATAATATAGGTTAAATTCCAAAAATAAATTCCAAATTCCAATTTTAAAAACTTTTATAAGTCTTACTATTGAAATTTGGAATTTTTTTATTGGATTTTTTTTACAAAAAAAAAGGACTCGTAAAAACGGGTCCTTTCTTTATGAAGTCAATTTAAAATTAAATTGATTGTTCTTCTTGTCTCTTTTTTGCTCTTTTCTCTTTGAACATTTCCCAGCTTGCTCCCGTAACCCAATAAGATACGAAACCAACTAAGAAAAACATTAACCAAAACCCTATAGTAAGTATGGTTAAGAAAAGTAAAAAGCCTAAGTACTGTGAAAATTCAAACATGTTTTCCGGAATTTTTGAATGTAAGGACAAATGTAAGTTTTATATTTTTCCTCAGCAATAAAATCCAAATCAATTTTTATAAAAACACAATAATCCGTATATTTAAACTCATTTTAAATAAGAGATTTTTGACATGGGAAACCTGATTTTTATTGAACAATCTCAAATAGAAGAAGATGAGTATTTTTAGGAGCTATTTCCTGCTGTCCTTCCAATCTTTTGCGCCGAACCCCGGCACAAAAGGATTTTCCCTCCCATCAGGGCTAGGGCACTCGTTTTCAAAAGAATTTCACTTTTAGTCAAAATAACAATAAACAACAAATATATACATATAATGAAATACAGAATAGAAAAAGATACCATGGGCGAAGTACAAGTCCCGGCTGATAAATATTGGGGCGCACAAACCGAACGTTCCCGAAATAATTTCAAAATTGGACCGTCTGGTTCCATGCCACCAGAAATCATCGAAGGTTTTGCTTACTTAAAAAAAGCAGCTGCTTATGCCAATTATGATCTCGGCGTTTTACCTATAGAAAAAAGAGATGCTATTGCAGCAGTCTGCGATGAAATTTTAGAAGGAAAATTAGACGATCAATTTCCACTTGTAATCTGGCAGACCGGTTCAGGCACGCAAAGTAACATGAACGTAAATGAAGTAATTGCAAATCGCGCTCAGGTCCTTAAGGGTTTTGAAATTGGCGAAGGCGAACAATTTATAAAAGCCAATGATGATGTCAATAAATCACAATCATCAAACGATACTTTCCCAACCGGAATGCATATTGCAGCATACAAAATGATCGTTGAAACCACAATACCCGGAGTCGAAAAATTACACGCTACGTTATCCGCGAAAGCGAACGAATTCAAAGACGTCGTAAAAATTGGCCGTACGCATCTTATGGATGCCACACCATTGACTCTTGGTCAGGAAATTTCAGGTTATGCCGCACAATTATCTTTTGGCTTAAAAGCACTTAAAAATACCTTAGCACACTTATCAGAAATCGCCTTAGGCGGAACTGCTGTCGGAACCGGGCTTAATACTCCAAAAGGGTACGACAAAAAAGTAGCCGAATATATTGCCGAATTCACCAATCATCCTTTTGTAACGGCAGAAAATAAATTTGAAGCTTTGGCAGCACATGACGCTATAGTTGAAACACACGGTGCTTTAAAACAATTAGCAGTTTCTTTAAATAAAATCGCAAATGATGTTAGAATGCTGGCTTCAGGCCCGCGATCCGGAATTGGTGAAATTCATATTCCCGAAAATGAGCCGGGATCTTCTATCATGCCAGGAAAAGTAAATCCAACACAATGTGAAGCCTTAACAATGGTTTGCGCTCAGGTTATCGGAAATGATATGGCAATTGCCATTGGCGGAATGCAGGGACATTATGAATTAAATGTTTTTAAACCAGTTATGGCGGCAAATTTCCTTCAATCAGCAAGATTATTAGGTGATGCCTGTGTTTCTTTCGACGAACATTGCGCTCAGGGAATTGAACCAAATTATAAACGAATTAAAGAATTAGTAGATAATTCTCTGATGTTAGTTACCGCTTTAAATACAAAAATTGGATATTATAAAGCTGCAGAAATCGCCCAAACTGCACATAAAAACGGAACAACCTTAAAAGACGAAGCTGTTCGTTTGGGGTATGTAACTCCAGAAGATTTTGATGACTGGGTGAAGCCGGAGGAAATGGTCTGAAAAAGTTATGAGTTATGAATTATAAGTTATGAGTTAAAAGCAAAACGGTAGAAGATTATAAAATCTTCTACCGTTTTTTATTTTTTATAAAATTATAGATTATTAATGTCAAAACTCATAATTCATAATTATTTCCCGTCTACATAATCTTGTAAATAAGCAAATCTCGGAGTTAATTTTCCTTTTTCTGTAATTTTGGCTCTTTGCAGGATTCCGTCCTTATCTCCATTAAAAAATGCCGGAATCACATGTTCCATAAATTGTTCTCCAAAACCCTCACTTGCATCTTTCGGGATTTCGCATGGTAAATTATCAACTGCCATTACTACAATCGCTGCCGGATGAAAAACGTCGACTTCTTTATTTTCTAACGGGAAATAACCGTAAATAGGTTCTTCAATTGTCGAAGAACGTAATGTGCAGGCAATTGGACCGTTAACATCACACGAAATATCAGCAACGACTCTTAATTTGCAGTCACTTGCATTCAACATTTCCTGTGTTAAAATCATTGGCGCTGCATTGTCATAAAAGTGACCTGCATAATAAATATCAGAAACTTTAGTGAATTTTTCAAAATCAGAAACATAAGCTTCAGGATGCGAGGTAAAATCATTAAAATCTAAAACCTGTCCGTCAATTCGTTTATTATATTCCAAAACATCCAGTTGCACAAAAACCGACTGCGTATAATTTTTAGTCAAATAATTATCGACTGTAACTTCTTTTACTTTAATGGCGTCTAAAATTTCTTTTGCACCACTACCTACTTTTCCGGTTCCTGTAACAACAAATTTCAATGGTGGTAAAGTAATGCGTTTTAAGTGCGCGATTAAGGCTTCTTTCCCTGCTAACGTTTCAGCTTTTGGTAATTTGAACAATTCGAATTTTATTCCGAAGGCACGAATTCCATTATAAACACCAACCATTCCAGCATATTTTCCGAAGCCAATTAAACGACGGTTTTCGGCATCAACAATAGTTTCATGATCGTATAAATCGATTTTTTTTTCTAAAATTGCCTTTAATAGTTTTCTATTGTAAGGCTGTTTTTTTATAGTATGCGAAAAAAAGAAATAGGCCTTGTCTGGAATCAAATTTTCAACAGGAACTTCTTTTACACCAAATAAAACGTCGCAATCCGAAACATCTTCTGTAACGTTTATACCCATACTCTTATATTGCACATCTGAAAAAATCCGAATATCAGAACTTTCAACTTCAACAGTGGCTTCATGATAAAGCTGTTTTAATTTAGCAAGTTCACTTGGTGAGAATACTACACGTCTGTCTGGTGGGGATTTTCTTTCTTTTATAATTCCAAATTTCATTTATGCGAGATTAAGATAGATATTAATATAACTTTTTTAATTCAATTTGTTTCAAATATAACAAAATTAGTTAAAATTTTGTTGTTATTTTCTTATTTCAAACATTTTTATAACGCTACTAGCTGATGCACAATTGACTAACAAAAAAAGAAGTTAAAACAATGTTAAAATAAGTTTTTTTAAGGAGTCAAAAAACAAAAACATAAATATTGAATTCTATATATTTGTTTTTAAAGAATGATGAAAATGAGTCTCCTAAAAAAAACAAATATACCACAAATACTTTTTCTAATCTTAGTTTTAAGCTCATGCGGAAAAGATAAAAAAACAATTGTTGACACCACTCCAACAGTTGAAGATACAATGCCAAAGATGAAGCCATTAGGTCCAGAGAAGAGACTTAGCCAGGCTTATATCAATTCAGTAAAAGGAAGAATAAATCATTTTTACGTTAAAAACTGGCCAAACAATAGCATGAACGGAAGCTTTCTGGTTGCCAGAAATGGTCAGATTATCTTTGAAAGATATAATGGATATGCCAATAAAAACGAAGGCACAAAAATAACAGCTGATACTCCGGTACAAATTGCGTCTGTCAGCAAAGTTTTAACTGCTACAGCCGTTCTAAAATTAGCCAATGCAGGTAAAATTGATCTTGATCAAAAAGTAAATACAATCTTAAAAACATTTCCATACGAAGATTGTACCATTCGTATGCTCTTAAGTCATCGTAGCGGTATGCGTAACTATGCTTATTTTACAGATCATGACAAATCTGTATGGGACAGACATAATCAGCTTACCAATGCAGCTATTTTAGACATTTTGGCAACGAAAGATGTTGGATTGGAATCAAAAACCGGAACACGTTTTGGTTATTGCAATACCAATTATGCAATGCTGGCGCTTATCATCGAAAAAGTTACCGGATTGACTTATAAGGAAGCAATGTCTCAAATCATTTTTAAGCCTTTAGGCATGAGACATACTTATGTTTTTGACGATGACAAGGACAGAAAAAAGATTGTCCCGTCATACAAAGGGAATGGCGCAGAAATTGGTTTTGATTATCTTGATAATGTTTATGGAGACAAAAATGTCTTTTCGACCGTACGCGATCTTTTAAAATTTGACAGAGCCAGAAATTCACCTGACTTTTTGAAACCTGCTTTATTAAAAGAAGTCTTCACAGGTTACAGTAATGAAAGAAAGGGAACAAAAAATTATGGTTTAGGAATTCGAATGATCAATTGGGAAACCGGGCAAAATTTCTATTTCCATAACGGCTGGTGGCATGGTAATACCTCATCTTACATTACTTTAAAGAAAGAAAATGTTACCATTCTTGCCTTATCCAATAAAATGACCCGAAACACTTATGCGGTTCGCAAACTGGCACCCATTTTTGGAGATTATCCTTTTAATTTCAAGGACGAAGAATAATATAATTTTAAGTCAAATTTATTATTTATCTAACAACAAATAGTATAAATTTGCAAACTCAATTTTGGGGTCGACTGGTTTTGACAGCAAGTCGAATTGGAAAGTAAGCACGTCGAGCATTGAGACCTTGCTCGTAAATATAAGATCTTACAATTTTACACGGCGAAAATAACTACGCTTTAGCTGCATAATCCGAATTATAGTAAGATTAGCCACGTCCCTATCAGATAGGGAAGCTGGATTCTCCTTGAAAGCCTTGGTTTGTGGCGTTCAGTATAGGGGAACCGTAAAAATAAACCTAGATTTCCATGAGCTTCGGGTGGATTTCGAAAATTAAGAAGATAAGTGTTGGGTGGTTGTTTCTGGCCTAGCTCAACATCGAAAATTCAATCAGGAAATAAACGTGTAGAAAGCTCTTTAGTTGCTTGTTTGGACCCGGGTTCGATTCCCGGCGACTCCACAAAAAAAATCGCAATTACCTAATATTTTGGTAATTGCGATTTTTTATTTTTATAGTTTAGTCTACATTTTTCCGATAATTTATGGTAGATATAATTGTGAAATATTTTTAATTGAATCATAACCTAACTTGCGATAACTTTCGAACTGTGCTTCATCAAAAAATTGATCTCCCGTTGACTGTTGTGGGAAATCTTTATTCGCTGAAGCATACTCTCTTACATCTACAGATTCTTTTTCCGTTATAACTGTTTTTATATATATGATTGTACCCGGCTGTTTTCCAGCTCCCGGATAAATAATAGTTCCCTTGGCAATATGTTCCGTTTTATCCTTGATTTTATCAATTTCGACACCAAAATCAATGTCAACACCAAAATCAATACGACACCTTCTAATGGCATTTGCAAGTCCTTCGCAAGTGTTTTCCTGATCCTGTTCTGCATCTCCAATCAAAATATATTGACAACGTCTTCTAACGAGTTCATATAGTCCCATATTATCAAAATGGCCACCATCAGAAAGACAGACGTATTCCATATTAATATCAGATTTACCAATAAGATCCCGCATTAAATACAAAAGACCAAAATTTGGGTCAGGATTCTTCCATTTATCAAGCCTTGGATTACCAATCCACCAACCAAGTCGTAAATTAAACAATGTAAGTAAAAATGCCATCGTAGCCGAAGAATGATAACCCCAATTAGGATTAATTGCAGCGCCTGATATAGCCATAGCAGTTCCTAATGTTGGCCCGCCTTTCTTATTAGAAAACTTGTCTGTTGACCTATAACCATATTCATATACATGGTCAATATTGTAGGTTGAAGAACGTGTAGGACTAAAATCATACCCACAATATAATGGAGAAAAAACAAAAGATTCACCCATACGATCTTGTCTGTCCAGAGCATTCACTACTGTAGCATTAAGTGTGGAATTGATAAGAGGAAATGGTCCAAAATAACCATTATCTGTTTGCATCGAAGATAGCAAAATATCATCATTGGCATCGAAACCGGTAAATATGTTAGCTGTTTTTATTCTATCTTCCCTACTTCGTGTTGCTCCTAGAAAAGCCCGGATTAATCTGTTTCTGTAGAAGTAATGAAGTGAAAATTCATTTACTCCAACACGCCAGCTTAACAATAAAGTAATAGCTGCTAAAATTAAAGTCACAAAAAAGTTTCTCAAGGACTCTCCTTCTATTTGGCCTGAAAGAAAATTAAAGCCTTTTATTATTTCCATAATCCAAGAACCTATCAATAATATCCCAATCATAAAAATAAAAGGTATTACTTTTAGTATTATAGTAATATAGCTTTTCGTAGTAGCTTTGGTTTCATCTTTAGATTCGAATGCCTTTTTTAGCCCCCATGCTATAATTCCGCTCCAGCCGCTCCAAGCACAAATCACAGGCCATATTGACGGACCATTTACTTTGTGTAAATCATCCATGTAATTATTCCATAAATCTGGCATAATCAGGGCTGCAAAGCTCACAATCGTCCAAAACAACATGAAGCGATGAATGTAACCTCCCATCCTGCCCCACCATTCTCTTCGATAATCCGGAAAAAGGTTCCCCATAAGCGCCATTCTAAGAATCACGGCTAATGAAAATATCTCAAGAATGATAGGTATACTCATCACCAAAAATATTTCATCACAATCTTTTTTTAGCCCCAGTAAATCTGCAAAATCATAAACTTTAGTTATGTTATCCCAAAACAACATTAAAAGAAATACCAATAGAGCCGAAGCAGCAAAAGTAGATCCTATGATTGCAAACAGGATTTGTCCAGAAAGATTTTTATCTTTAGTATCTTCCTTTGTATCGACATTTTTTCTTCCAATTTCCATTAGATCCCATCTTTTATGGTAATTACCCCGAAGAGCTACTAAAAAAAAGGCAAGAAAAGCTGAAGAGAAGACATACATCAGAAGCGAACTCCTATTGTCACCTGGCAGTGGCGCTTCATATGCGGCAAAATAGGTGCTAATAACCAATGCGCTAATTGCACCCCAAAGTACTAGTAAGTGCGGAATTAAATTAGTCTGGTTGAATTTCCATGTAAAACGCATTATTAATTTACCAACTTGTTTGAGACATCCTTTGTTTGACTCTTTTTTATTAATATTATAAAAAGAACGCATAGCCGTTGCAACCATAAAACCACCTATTATGAACATAAAAAAACTGAAGCAAAAAATATGAAGAGCATCCTGTTGCTTCATGTTATTTTTAATCGAAATCCACCCAGAATAAATATCTGAAATAAACGATAAGACTGTCAAAAGACTTAACAGTAAAATTACCTGATTGACAAATGTATTACGGAGCCAGGTCATTCCGGATGTCCATGCATCAGAAGACATAATACTAACATTAGGAGATAAATAATTACTGAACATCCTAAGCCATCTAATAGGACGAACTTCATCAGCTAAAGGATCCTGAGATTTTCCAGGGCAAAGGCGATCATTGATTTTGCTAAAAGATCCTGACCTGTGTACCCATGAAGTAAACCAAGAACCAATATAACCACCACCTGATACAGTAGACATGTAATCAAATCTGTAAAGCACATTTAAACTCGCCAATTTTTGTAGTATTCCCAAGTTAAAAGTAGCAGATCTAATCCCTCCACCTGATAAGGCAATTCCCATTAGTTGCATTTCGCCTGCTTTTCCCAAGGGATCAAAAACCTCTTCTTTTTTATCGGAAAACAATGAAGATGTATCCCTTTGTGGATCACCTTCTTTCGAGGTAATATTAAATTCCTTATTCCGAGATACTCTAGCTTTAGAAATCTCAATTAACTCCTCCCTGAACAAAGTTTCAAAAGGAAGAGAAAAGTCCTGATCTTTTAGCTCATCAAGTAATCTCTGATCATTTTCAAGGTAATTTTTGGCATCTGTTCTCCTAGTTGACCAGAATAAAAAATGTAGATTTCTATCTGAAAATTCCAGAAGATCATAATTATTACATATTTTACCTACTCCAGAATCCTCCTGAGGCAACTTTGTATAGAATTGATAGAGTCGTATAGTATAACCTAATTTACCTTTTCCCGCCATTGCTAAGATTATTTGCAGTGGCATATATTGCAATATCTCTACAAGTTTTAGTCGTTGTTCTGATTGTTTATACAAAACACTCCTTATTGCCTGTCGCCAGAAAAAAGGTGGCTTAAACAAAACGAGCTCATTAGTTTCTTCTCCAGATTGTGATTTATCAGCTATTTTCTCATTGACTGGTATATTACTTGACAACCAATGCAAAAGCGAAACTGTTCTGTCCAAGTATACTTTGACAAATCTATCAGTATCGTCTTTTGTGGGGCTATGCCAGATCAAATCTATTATTTTCTCTTTTTGATGAACTGTCAGATCTTTAATAGGTAATTCAGCCACATTAAGAAGCTTCCAATCGCTTTTCTTTATCAAATCTTTCGGAAAAACAATATCAGACTTACTTTTTAAAATATCCTGAAACAGTGTAATATAAGAGACAGCTTCTGCGGTAAGATCGGTTACTATGTCCATATTATTGTTATTTTAGCTAACCTAAATACGAATGAATATTTGGAAGTATCTATTTTCTTTTTTAGATACCTATATGTAAGACCTCAAAAAATATCGTCGACTATGGTAGTTTACCGACACATTTGTAATATTTCAAACCAAAACACAGCTAAGACACTGAAATACAAACACAAATCTAAACTTTTTAAAAAACATCTACACGAGTATAAATACCTGTTTTTGTACATAATCTCTTAAACTTATCTAAAAATTAGATATTGATCTCTAGTCAGATCCAGTTCACAAAAAAAACGCAATTACCTAACATTTGTGTAATTGCGATTTTTATTTAATATCTTATCTGATATTTAGTCAATACCCTAAAAAAATTATTTTTTAAGATTATATATTACTTCCTATTATATTTTTTTCTAATTTAGAACATGCTATTAATCAAAAGATTAACCCCTAAATTATAGTAAAAATAATTATATGGAGATTTTACCTTCCGCCAGTTTAGCGCCGTTTATAAAGAATTATACCGTTGTTACGATTGAAAAAAATCTTGACAACGAAGTTTTTTACCCAAGCGGATATGTTGATTTTATTGTCAATATCTCTGAAGGAGCTGCTGCAACTATTATCAACGGTAAGCGAAAAGACACACCATCCATAGAACTTCTTGGACACCTTACCCTTCCTACCCGACTTACTGTAGCACAAGGCACATCGGTACTTATAGCCCGGATTTACCCGCATGCCAGTGCACTGTTTTTCTCTGATCCCTTGTCAGAATTTACAAACTACGCCACTGATATGTACGATGTGGCATTGGGAGAAAACAGGGAATTATACGATCGTATCATGGAAACAGATGGACTCGCCAATAAAATTACGATCTTAGAAACCCACTTTCTCCAGCAACTCAAAAAAAACGAAACCCGATTAAAGAAAGTGTTGATGGTTCAGGCTCTGAGTCAGCAGATTTCTCTTGATCATCAGCAATTGGATTTACCTTCCTTAGCCCAACAATCAGGACTATCAGAAAGATATATCCAAAAGCTTTACCTGTCAAATATTGGTATCAGTCCTGTCGCCTTTACATCGGTATTGCGATTTAATAATAGCTTGCAACTCGTACTCAATACTACGCAATCGTTGACCGAAATAGCTTACGACTGCGGGTATTATGATCAGGCACATTTTATCAAAGAGTTTCGAAAGTTCACAGGCATCACTCCTTCTGCTTCCAGAAGCTCTCTGATAAAAAATGGCACTGATTTTCAACAGGCTGTCAACGTTGGTTTTTAAATTTATTTCGCCGGATGGTTGCTGCTAAACATATCGCGATACATCTTCCAGCCATCTTTCGTGTTTTTCCAGATGACAATCACTTTTCCGTCGTCCAGTTTTTTGCCTTGCAGATCTGTCATCTCATAAAAGCTTTCTTCTGTTACAGAGGTTTTGCCATCTCCATATAAATGTTGGATAGTAAACTTAACATGTACCTTAGGTCCCGATTTAAAAAATTCAAGTATTTGCGCACCACATATTGGTGCGGCATTTGGTGGAAACAAACAGGCATCCTCTGTATACCTGCTAAGAATAGATCCGTCATTTTTGTTGGCAAGGTCTGCATAGATCTCGTTACTGGCTTCTATAGCCTTTCTGACAGACTTTAGTGCTGGGTCTGAAGTTTGAGCATTACACCAAATGGTAAGCATCAATAATCCGTTTAGAATAAGTGTTCTTTTCATTTTATTTATATTTTTTACAAAGTAACTTATTCCTGCAGGTGAGAAATTGTAAAATTACGAACAACTTTTTACCTTCAATATCATAGAAAAACCTTTACTTTTATTATTCTGTTAATGAGATTTTATCTTATAAATATTTACTTTTAAAAACGGTTAATTTTTCTCGTGTCATATCGTTTATCGTATATGAAATTCCACCCATTCCTAAACCCGAAGAATCCCTTCCGCTAAAAGGCATCCAGTCTACCCTAAAGGCAGTGTTATCATTAACCATAACTGCAGTGGCATTTAATTTTTTTACTGTATCTAATGCGACATCCAGGTTTTTGGTAAAAACGGCAGCCTGAAAATGAACATCCAGAGCATTCGCTCTTTTTATTGCTTCACTGCGATCTGTAAAAGGATATATACAAACAACAGGGCCGAAAATTTCATTAGTAGATACTTTAGAATCTTCAGATGGATTAAACAAAATTGTCGGTTCGAAACAAGTATCTGAAATTCTTTTTCCTCCGGTAATTAGTTTAGCTCCTTCTTCAATGGCTTCGTTAACCCATTCTTCGACACGGCTAACTTCTTTTGGTGTAATAAGTGAACCAACATCTGTAGTTTCATCAAACGGATTCCCAACAATTAATTTATTAGTTGCTTCAGCAAACTGTTCTAGAAAACGGTCACAAATTTCCTGATTTACATAAATTTTCTGAACGGAGACACAAACCTGACCTGCATGATAAAATCCCCCTTTTACTAAATCAGGGATCATTTCACTAAAATCGGCATCACTTTCTACAATTACCGGCGCTGCACCGCCATGTTCTAATGCACATCTGGTTCCCGGAGCCAGTTTATTTTTTAAAGACCAGCCTACTTTTGCTGAACCAATGAAAGAGAAAAAATGAACTCTCGAATCTGTAACCAATAATTCCGCAGTTTCATTATCACACAACACCACTTGCAGCCATCCTTCAGGCAATCCGGATTCTTTTAAAATATCCGCAAGCGCAAGCCCTGATAATGGTGTATTGCTTGATGGCTTAAATATAATCGGGCAACCGGCAGCAACTGCGGTAGCGATTTGATGTACAGCCAAATTTAACGGATGATTAAATGCACTAACAGCAACTACAACTCCAATTGGTTCTTTTGAAGTAAAAGCAATTCTGTTTAAAGAAGCTTCAGTAAGTCCCATAGGGATTTGTTCCCCTTTTATTTGTACGATATGTTCCGCTGCCAACTTTACTCCTTTGATCGCTCTAAGTATTTCTGCTTTTGAATCTTTATACGGTTTGCCTCCTTCACTTATCGCTAAATGTATTAATTCTTCGCTTCTGCTATTCATTATTGAAGCTGCTTTTTCAAGTATCTCAATTCTTTTGAAAGCCGGAATCCAGTTGGACTGATCAATAAATAAATTGTAAGCTGTATTTAAGGCGTTGTCAATATCCTTTTTAGTTACAAGCGGCAGCTCTTTTATCAGACTTTGATCATATGGGAATATTATTTTTGTGGTCTTTTCCATAAATGTTTTTTTAATGTATAAACTTAAAAATCATGACAGTACTATTTTGAAGCCAGTTTATCATGATTCGTTCTTTAAATTTAGCTCAATTTATTGATGATTACAACCTGATATTCAATAATATGAAAAAATTAACTGTATTATAAATAAGCTAAAGGTGTGGTTAAAACAATCTGTCTGTCATCCAGTAATGGGACAATTTTCCCTAAAACCAAATCTTGAAAATGTCGAGAATTTCGATGTTCTGCAACAGCAGCTTCATTGCTATATCCTTCAAATAATACTATTGTATTCAAATCTGAATTACTTTGATGAATTTTATAGAACAAATTTCCATTTTCTTTTATGCTCTCATCATGTACTGTTTTTAGCAACTGTAAAACGTTTTCAAACTGACCTTCTTTTACTTTCCATGTTGCAAAAACATGAACTGGATTTTGATTTTTTTTCATTTTATTCTTTTTTAATTAATGTAAGTTCAATTCTCAGGGATAAATGATATTGACCTTCATCTTTCTTTTGGAGAAGGTCGATATCATTCAATCATTTACTTTTTGGGAGATTCTAAAATGACAATCATTTTTTCAGCTACACCTTTAGCCGAAGCAGGATTTTGTCCCGTAACCAAATTACCATCTGCAATACTGTGTGCTGACCATACTGCAGCAGCGTGAAATTTTGCACCTTGTTTGGTTAAGGCAGTTTCTAATAAAAAAGGCACATCGGCTATAGCATACCCTCTTTCTTCTTCATCTGTAAATGATGTTATGTTTTTGCCCTTTACCAGATACGATCCGTCGCTTAGTTTTACATTTAATAGCGATACCGGACCGTGACAGACAGCTCCTACAACTGCATTTCGTTCATAAGTTTCTTTAATTACTTTTTTAAGAAGCTCATTTTCAGGCATATCAACCATTGGAGCTAATCCGCCGGGAACAAAAACAGCATCGTATTTACTAACCTCAACATTAGATAGTTTAACTGCTTTTTGCATAGCTTCCCATCCTTTGCCTGTTAGAAAAGCAAGGTTATCAGGATCATTTGCCAAATTAAGAGCGTCTAAATAAGGAGTATCACCGGTTAAGCTGGTAAAATCTATTTGATAATTTGCTTTGTCGAATTCGGCATAAGGGTGTGCAACTTCAGGAAGAAAGGTTCCTGTTCTTCTGTTGTTTGGTCCAATTGCATTGGCATTAGACACAATAATTAAAATTTTCTTTTTCATTGTGGATTCATTTTTAAGGTTTGTTTGTTGTTTTACTGCTGTGTTTTCTTTCTTACTTTGTGCATTAGAAGAAAAAAAAGCAATTGCCAGAGTTAAAATCATAAGTCTTTTCATTTCTATAAATTTTATTGGTTAATGATTATTTATAAGGCAAATTTATACCAGCCCTCCCCCTTAATACGAGGAGGAAAGTCACAAAAAAAGTGTGATGAAAATCACACTTTGAGAATTAATGGCTATGTTATTTATTGCTGGAGTAAAGCCTGCTAAGGGTTTCGCGACTGACTCCCAAATATTCTGCAATATATTTTTTGGGGATTTTTTGCATTAAACTTGGATAAAGATCTGCGAATTCTTTATATCGCTGTTGCGGATTATTGGAAAGCAGGGATATAATTCTTTGTTGAAGGGCAATATAACCTTTGGTGAGTTTTATTCTAAAAAAATGCTCCATCTTATGCAGAATAGCCGAAAGTTTTTCTCTACCTTCAAGTGTTAAACATAAAACTTCTCCCGCCTCCATGCATACCACATACAAGTTAGCCTGCTTTTGATTGAAGTAGGCCATATAATCAGACATCCACCAATTTTCAGTTGCAAATTGTACGATGTGTTCTTTTCCTTCTTCATCCAGATAAAAGACCCTGAAAATTCCACTCATAATGATATATTCATACTTGGCATCATCACCTTGCTGAACCAGATACTGATTCTTTAATACCCTTCTTATTGTAAAAAAGGGTTTGATAGATTCAAACTCTTCATCTGTGATTGGTATAATTTCTTCAATATGCTTTCTAAGCTTTTCCATAATTGTCTTTTACCAAACCAAAGATAAAAGATTTATTGGTGTTTAATAAAATTTGGAATTTTACTTAGTTCCTTTTGGAAAGATTCCTGTATTGTTTTAATACATTCATTTTTTATGATTTTTGTACTAAAATAAAGCCCCCTTTAAAGCAAAAAAACTACCTGATTATGGTAGTTTTTAATGGATATCCAAATCTGAATTTAAATTTCTTTAAAAAACATATTTCTCTTTCTTTAACATTTAATTCTCCGATATTAGTTCTAATATATCTGCTTTTGCTGGAACACCATCGGTATTATAAATTCTAAAATCAGTAATTTCGTTTGTTTTATTCAGTATGAATATTACACAAAGTTCATCAGCCTGCTTTAAATTACAAATCAGTAAAATTTTATCGTTATTTAATATTTTTCCTAAAACATTCAAGCTTTTAACACTTTTTGTATATTCATTAATAGAGTCTGAAAATAATTTATAAAGCTTAACAGATTTATTTTTTGAAAACAAAACATTCTGAATATCTTTTTCATCTACAAATGTAGTGTTTGATGAATCGAACTCATCTGATTGTAAATAAGATTTCAAGTCTATATCATCATTTAGAATAGTTGTCTTTTTTATAATATAATCAAGTCTTTCTGAGGATGACATTTTTTCTTCGTTTGGAGGAGTATATTGATTAACAATTTCAAATTTCCCTTTATTATTTACTTTATAATTAACAAATGGATAAAAAGGTTCACCGGATCCAATACGACAATGAATAATACCATTTTTATCTATATAAACTTTAGAAGTGCATTGGCAAATTTGTTGATTATACTTTGACAAGTCTAGAAAATCAATTAATTCTCCTTTTGAATTATAGTTTAACAATGTATAAACTGATTCAAGTGTTGAAAGTATTACGGTATTATAATTTGGCTGCAGAATAATTCTTTTCTTAATTTTTATCCATTCAAATGATTTTTCATCATTATATCCAAGTTTTTTAAATTGCTCAGAAGCCTCTTTATCTAAAACTATTTTATTAAGTAATAATGATTTATAACGAGATTCATTTTTACCAAAGTCAATATCTTCTCCAAGATCACCACCTTCAGAATCAAGTCGTAACGTATCTTGGAGCGTAAGTAATTTTATATCATTGATACTTAACTCATCTGTTTTTACTTCTTTTTTTATAGTTTCTTTTTTGCATCCTAAAATAAAAAACAATGTGCAAATAATTGTTATTCTACAAATACCATTCATTTTTTTTCTAGTAATTTAATTTTTTCAGGATTGTCTTTTAGTATTGAGAACTCAATCTTTTCAACCCAATCTGTATCAGGAACATTCAAAGTAGATTTAAAAAACAATTCTCCATCCTTTAGAATTATCATTGTTTTTATATTCATAATGCCCTACAAAATTATCTAAATTATCATTATTTGCTACTGGAATTTTATTCTCGTTTTGTACAATTTTTATTGTCTTTTTCTCCTTTTTTTGTTCTTTACAAGAATACAAGAAAAGAAAGCTAAAAATCATTATTTTATAGATAATACTTTTCAAAATATCTAAATGTAATTTTATCATTTCTAATATTTTAATTTTCGCGTAATTCAAAAGAGTTATTTATATTACAAATTATTCTTTTCAAATTATTTTTACTAGCGAGTAAATAAAATTAATTGCAAATCCAAGCACATACATTATCTGACACTAATTAAAAAAGTAATCGTTTTGAATCTCCTGTCAAATCCATAAAATTTTACCATAATAACTTTTATTTTAATTTATCTTTTGTTTAATTTCATTAACGCTCATGAAATTAAAATTTCCTGTTTTTTCTTCGAAAATATTTAAATCATTTTTAATGCTCTCAAAATATATGATCGGTAACTTTTTTTGGTTTGCGCTCATTTTTTTTTCTTCATAATCTGGAATATTATTTTCAACCGTCACTAAAAGTTTTTTATCTTTTAGAATGATATCATCAATATCTCCTGAGTATCCCCAATATTTTTTCTCATTTTTAAGTATAATCGGATCAAAATTAAAAATAATATTAGGCTTCAAGTTATCCAAATTAATATTATAAAATGCACAATCAACAGAACCTTCTTCTGTGATAATTTTGACCATTTCTAATTCTGGATCGTCGTCTATATTCACAAACCATTTTTTATTAGATTCAGAATAAAACTTATTTACTTGTTTAATTTTCTCTTCATTTGAAAACCAATATTCATTATACTCCCCCGTTTTTTCATCTAAAGTTAAACAAATAAAAATATTTAAATCATTTTTCAAGTTTACTTTTTCAGTCTTAATAATTTTTAAATTCTTAGGTATTTCCCTTTTGAGTTTTTCCGAAAGTTCAACTTTTTCAGGTTCTCTCATGTTTTTTTCTTTCGAACATGAAATTAACATGAAAAAAGTAAAAATAATACACAGGCTAATTTTAGTTATATTAATCATATTTGTTCTTCTTTTTTTGGATTCAAATCTACAATTAAATCTTTAATTTCTTTTGTAGGATCAACTCTTCCTCTAAAATCTTTTGTTTTATCTCCCCATTCTTTTAATGGTCTAACTTCAAAATGCAAGTGAGTCTTTTCTGGTGTTAAATCTTTTGCATTTCCAGATTTACCAGTGTATGCAATAATTTCTCCCGCTTTTACCCAAGATTTATCAGCAATAAATTTACTCTTTTCTTTTAAATGAGAATAAGAAAAATAATATAATTTAGATTCATAATAACCTTTCAAAACTACAGTATTCCCATAACCTCCAGCTGTACTATTAAATACAATTAAGCCATCCACACAAGCACGGACGGGGGTTCCAACTGGAGCATATAAATCAATACCTTCGTGTTTTCCCGCATCTCTTGTTGGAATTTTCCCAAATTTACTATCATTCGGCCTCCATGTACTATACCACCCTCTTATCTCCATTTTATCTAACGGATTGCGCCATATATTTCTAGCAAATTCACCTTCTTTCGCAGTTTCTTCCAATGCCTCTCTAACTTCCCATACATAAGTTTTCCCATCTTTTTTACCTACTTTTTTACCCTTTTTATCGATTTCATCAGCTTCTCTTAAAAAAGGTTTATTAGCTCTATAAGCTGCTTTTGGATCGCCATAAACAACTTCTTTATCTATGTGTCCTTTTCCTGAAGCTGCTGGATAATTCACTGATAAATAAATATCTGTCGCAGTTTTTAATTGATCTTTAGTTTTCAATAAAAACCATTTTTCAACATAAGCGAGTTGTTCTAATGCAGTCATATTAAGCAATTCAGATCGCTTTACTTTTAAGTGTTCGGCGGCAACTTTACCAAATTGAATTAATCCTACATATCCAGCTTCTCTATCATCATTTGGCTTATCTTTAAAAGTACCTATTTTCGGAGAGAATGAGGAAGCAGTTTCAAACGCCATAATGTTCATTAATACATTTGGAGAGAATGGAGTCCCTTTTTCTCTTTCTATATTTTTACATATTTGAACCACTCTTATTCTAAATTCCTTACTTACTTTAGCACCCCAAATTAATTGTGGATTCTTTTCATCAAATATTTCTTTTTTATCTTTAATTGGCTTCGTGCCATTTGCAACAACAGCACTCATCCCATTCTGTAAATAAAGTTTAGATTCAACACCATCAATTCCAATATAAAATACATCCCCAAATCCTAATAATGGAGTTATTCCCTTCCATTTTTTATCCAAAGTAAAATTAATAATCGTAACTCCTTCACTATCTACAATAGCTTTGGCAGTATGTTTGGCACGATGAACATCTTTGTAGATTTTTAATTTCACTTCTTTACCAACCATATTTAAGGTTTTAACAACTCCTGTTACTTTTGCGCCATAGGGCACTTGGATAAATGGATTTACACGATTACCATCATATATAAAATAAGCATCGGTTATTTTTGCAGCAGTCGTAACATTTAATATTGCTTCATTATAAACATTGGTATTTTGCTTAAATAAGTATGGCTCGTTTCCGTTTTGTATTCCTTCAAGTTCAAATCTAATTTTGGCAGTTTTGTTATTTTTAATTCCAAAATGTTTTTGCAAATTGGTATCAAATTTTAAAATCTTATTTATTTCACCATTGCCATCGGTTGTAGTGTCATTATAATAATTAACGACTTTACTATCATTCAAAAAGAATTTAATTCTAACTGGTTGATTAACATACCCAGGAATGCTTGCTTTTATATGATTATTCTCTCCGGCAAAACCAGATGTTTTCTTTTTACCGCCATCATTGTAAGTCCAAAAAGCTTCGGTTACTTGTGGGTGTTTTACATCTATTTTTCTAAATGACTTCGATTTAAGTCCTTGTTTAATATTACTATACGCCTCAATTGTAAATTCGCCTTCTTTTTTAGGAATAGGAAAAATGAAAGATTCACCTTTAAATAAATAAGGTTTTTCAGGATCATTATTTTCGATTTGTAGCTTCAAACCATCTGGTACATATAAATTACCCTTTTTATCGTTAACGAGCCATTTTACATTTTCTTTTTCCTGTGGCGTAGCTGGTTC
>RCUK01000835.1_pt1 | contig 22940 bp, 18 predicted proteins | sample 2166381 | NCBI WGS metagenome assembly RCUK01 (sample SAMN09932809, study PRJNA488358) | compost metagenome | isolation source: compost soil in an enriched community | place: Germany: Experimental Botanical Garden | reverse complement strand
GTTGTGCACCACTACCCGATTGCGCCCTTGCGCCTTCGCGGCATAGAGGGCCGCGTCGGCCGCCTGAAACACCTGATCAACCTCGGCGCCACAGGACGGCCACTGCGCCACGCCGGCGGACACGGTGATGTTGGGCACCCCATGCAACGGCCTGCCAGCGGTATGCACACGCAATCGTTCCGCAACGCGGGCGGCTTCGTTCATGCCGACGTTGGGCAGAAGCATCAGGAATTCTTCGCCGCCGCTGCGGCAAAGCACGTCCGACGGGCGCGAGCATTCCTGCATCAACGCAGCCATGCCCCGGATCACCTCGTCGCCCTTCGGATGCCCGTGCGTGTCATTCACGCGCTTGAAGTGATCAATGTCCAGCGCCACCACGGCAAACGGCGTGCCGCCGGCTTGCCAATGCTCCACGGCATCCTGCGTGCCGCGTCGGTTGCGCAGGCCCGTCAAGGGGTCGGTCATGCTGGCCTGGTTGAGCTTGCCGATCTTGTCTTGCAAGCTGGAAATGCTGTTCATCACCGCGCGCTTCAAGCGTTCGGCTTCGAAGTACCAGGCCTTGACCGACTGCACCCGTTGCATGGCGACCGCCACATCATGATGTTCGACGTTGGTGGCCAATTGCGACAGGGGCAGGGAAATCATCCGGGCGCACCACCAGATGGCCAGTAGAAACGCCAGAGCCAACGGCGCCGCGTAGCCGATCAGCGCCCAGATCAATTCGTGAATCGGCTCCAAGGTAACTTCCGCCGGCCGTTGCGCGATGATGCCCCAGCCGCTTAGCGGCTCGACCGCGTAGCCCGCCAGCATGTCCACGCCCTGGGTATTCACCACGCGCTGCGCGCCCGACTCGCCACGGGTAACCGCCGCCACCACCGGATTGCGGTTGACGTCTTCGCCGACCCGGTCGGCTTGCATGTGATAGATCATTTGGCCGTCGCGGTCGACCACATACAGGTAAGAGCCATCCTGATAATGATGCTTGCCCAGCAACTCCTGCAGCGCACTGTTGTGGCTGCGCAAATAGATGGTGCCGGCGATATAACCCAGGTAGCGGCCGTCGTTCGAGTAGATCGGGTGCGACAGGTTGATGAGCATGTTGCCCGCCATCGACACATACGGCTTGCTGATCAACGGTCGGCGGGCCTGCAACGCCGCGCGGCTTCCCGGGCTGTCCACCCGCGCACCCACGAAACTGCTGAAGGTTTGCGAGGTGGCCAGGATGATGCCGTCCGCGCTGATCACCCCCACCGAATTGAAATCGTTCGCCTGTTCGCGCAAGCGCGTGACCTCGCCGGCCAGCACCTCGGGCGCGTCGACCTGGCTCGCCAGGTGGCGGGCGCTGTACGCCAGTTGCTGTTGCGCCGATTTCAGGAAATGGGTGGTGCTTTCCGCAAGTTTGGCCGCGTACACGCGGTTGGATTCCAGCGTATTGGCGATGAGCTGGTCGCGTTGCACCAGGTAGCTGGCGTAGAGCGCGTTGGCCGTGGCGGCGATGGCGCTAAGGACGGTGAGAGCAAGCACAAGCCCGCGTAGATTGATTCGCATACAAGATCAGGACGGGACTCGGGGCGGGCTCAGGATGGGCTCAGGACAGTCGGGCTATCGGGGCAAGGGTGCGGCATTGGCGGCATCGCGACGCGAGATTAACGGCAAACGCGGCGCGTATCTATAGGGGATGAGGGTCCGGATCGTCCAGCAGGCGGGCGGCGGGCGACTGCGCGGCCGCGCCGGCGCGGAAATAGCCCATGACCGTGGCAACGCTGGCGTGCCCGGTCATGGCCATGGTGTCGCCCAGGGGCACGTTCTGCCGGCCGGCCTCCGTGACAAAGCCCGAGCGCAGGCTGTGTGCTGAAAATTCACCTTCCAGCCCCGCCAATTTGCAGCGCTCAAGCACGATGGCGCGCACGGCGGCGGCGGCCAGCGGTTCGCCCACCACGTCGCCGCGCCGCACGCGGCGAAAGATCGGACCCTGACGGATGCCGCTGGCGGCAAGCCAGGCTTCCAGCGCCTGCGCCGCCGACCCCACGATGGGCTTTTGGTCGCCAGGTCGTTGGGCGCCAGCCTGATTCGTCTTGGATTGGGTCAGCGTGTACAGAAACCCCTCGGCCGTGCGGCGGGTGTTTTCAAGCGTGGCACGCACCACCTCGGAACGGCGGCGGCCGCCGCTGGCCCACGCGAACAGCAGCAGCGCACGGTCGCGGATGCCGCGCAGCGAGTTGTCACAGGTGGCCAACATGGCTTGCAAGGGCTCGCGGGTCAGCGCTTCTTTCTTGGCGGGCGCCATGCCGCGCCGAGCGTAGGCGCGGCGCGTCTTGGCCAACAGTTCGCGCACCGGCGCGGCGCGGCAGGGGTTGGGATAGCCGTGCAGCTCGTGCGCCTTGGACAGGACGGACAAGCGTTGCAGCAGCGTATTCAGGCTGGGCGGCCCCAGCCGGCCCTTGGCCTTCAAACGGACCAATTCCTGGTCCAGCGCCAGCGGAAGTTCCCATTTCAGGCCCTGGTCGGTAGTGCGCTGCGCATGGTCGACCACGAACTGGATGACGGCCGCCTCGGGCAGGGGCAGGGCAAAGTGCTGGCCATAGCGCAGCTCGAACCAGGCCGTCCAGTAACGAATGGCGGCTCGGTAGCTGGCCGCGGTGTTGGCGGAACTGCCTTCGCGCATCAGGCCGCGCACGGCGGCGTCCGCCTGCTTGTCCAGGGCGTTCGGGTCCAGAAGGGGCAGGGCAGCCAGCAATGTCAACGGCATCGGGGCAGGGCCTTGGTTTGGGAGCGTAGAGGGTATGTCAGCACGAGATGAAAGTGGGCGTTTTGGGCCAGAGCCACCTAAAACGGCGACCCGGCGAATGCTAATGCTAATTTCATACATATTATTATGTATGCTGTATGATATCTAACACATATACAACTTAAATCACGATAAGGTTCCATTATCGTGACTAATTAAACGTTTATCCAGCCTTCACAAGGCTTTGTAGAGGAAGCCGGCAATGGCCACGGGAATTACTGAAAACGACGTCTGGACCGCCGCCGATGCCCTGCTGCTGGAAGGCGCGCGCCCCACCATCGAGCGCGTACGGCAGAAGATTGGGCGCGGCTCGCCCAACACGGTCAGCCCGCACCTGGAAACGTGGTTCCGCGCTTTAGGCGCGCGCATCAAGGATCCGGGCGCGTTCGCCGCGCCGCCCGCCATACCCGACCCCGTCACTCAAGCCGCCACGCACTTTTGGGAAGCTGCGCTGGCCGAGGCCCGTGCCCAGCAAGCAGAGGACTACCGGCAACGCTGGGAAGAATTGGCGGAAGAGGGCGAGCGCTTGGCCGCGCAGGCCGAACAGCTTCAGCAGCGCGAAATTCAGTTGGTGAACCGGGAACAGGACCTACAGGAAGGCCTGCGGGTCGCCACGGCGCAATTGGCCGCCACGGAAGACCGCCTGCAAGCGGCGGAACGGCAACTGCGCCAGCGCGACGAACAATTGAAGCAAAGCCGGGGGCAACTGGAAGACGCGCAAAGCGCCGTGCAAACCCTGCTGACCGAAGCTGAGAAAATGCGCGGCCTGCACGCGCAAGCCTTGGAGGCACTGGAAACGCGCCACGCCGCCCACGAACGGCGTTGGCTGAACGAGCTGGATGCCGAGCGCGGCGCGGTCAAAAAACTGCAAATGCGGCTGGATGAGGCACAAGCCGCCAGCCAGAAGCAGATAAGCCAACACCAGGCAGCGCTGGCCCAGGCCCAGGACGCCAAGCGCGCAGCCGATGCGGCAGCGCAGGCCGCGAGCGCGGACAGCGTTGCCGCCCAGGCCCGGCACGAGGCCGCGCAAGCCGCCTTGCAAGAGGCATTGGAGTCGGCGCAAAGTGCGTTGGTGGCGGCGCGCGGAAACGAGCAAGCGCTGTTAGCCCGCCTGGCAGCGGCCGACACGCAGTCGTCCACGTTGCTGGCGCAATTGCAGCAAAAGGACGAGCAACTGGCCGCGCTGACACGGCATTTGATGGTCGCCGCGCAGACCGCCACCCCAAGCCCGCCGACGGCATAGCGCAGCGCCGCAGCGCCGCTCTCCGCCGTCGGCCCTCAAAGGACCGCTTTTTCAATGCCCGGGGTAATGCCCTTGGAACGGCGTGTTGTTGGGCTCGCCGAAGTTGTCCGAATGGAATTGGGTCTGGTCGTGTGGCGTGGACGGCGCGGTCGCCCTGGTTGAGCTATAGGAACTGGGCGCGGTGCAGCCGACCAGTGCAAAGGTCAGCATTACGCTGGCTAGGGTCAGGAGCCTCATGGCATACCTCCAAAAGAGATGCCGCCGCGGGTGTGGCCGCCAGGGAACCCGGCGCCCGTCGCCACCCAAGTCCGGCGACATCCGGCGGGTGAGCAAGCCGTGTACCCAAACAGCAAGAGGTATCGCGAGAAAGCCGATGCGAATGCCTATAAGTCCCAGCAAATTTCGTATAAATTTCGAATTGATCGCATCCACGACACCTAGACGGGCAATCGCCCCTCGGTCGCGATGCGCCATCATGCAGGGCGTCTTGCCTTGCCGGGGAGCAGCGGGTGAATCCACGAACCACGGTTGATCTGGCCCGCATTCTGCTTCTGGTCGTCATTCTTTCCGCGCTGATGGTCGGTAGCCTGTACGTGCTGCGCCCATTTCTGCCCGGGCTGATCTGGGCAACGACCATCGTAGTGGCGACCTGGCCCGTGATGCGGGCGGTGCAGCGGCGCTGCGGCGGGCGCCGCTGGGCAGCCACCAGCGTCATGTTGCTGATTCTGCTGTTCGTGATTGTCTTGCCGCTGTATCAGGTGATCTCGACCCTGGCGCTGCATAGCGGCGCGATCATGGCGGCGGTCAAGAGCCTGCCCGACTACACCTTGCTGGCGCCGCCGCGCTGGATCAGCAGCATTCCCGTTGCCGGCCCGCGCGTTGCGGAGGAGTGGCAGAGGCTGTCGGATGCGGGCGCGGGCGGGCTGCTGGCGCGGCTGGAACCCTACCTGACCATGGCCGCCCGCTGGCTGCTGAGCCACGCCGCCATCGTGGGCGTGTTCGTCATGCACATGCTGATCACCATCATCATCTCGGGCATTCTGTACAGCCAGGGCGACGCGGCGGCCGACTTCGTAAAACGGTTTTCAAACCGGCTGGCGGGTGAACGCGGCGTGGCCGCCGTCCGCTTGGCGGGCGCCGCGGTGCGCGCCGTGGCGCTGGGCATCGTGGTGACGGCGGTGGTGCAGTCCGCGTTGGGTGGTTTGGGCTTGTGGATTGCGGGGGTGCCGGCCGCCGGTATCCTGACGGCCTTGATGGTGATGCTGTGCCTGGCGCAACTCGGCCCATTTCTGCCGATGCTGGGTGGCGTGATCTGGTTATTCCAGAACGACATGAAGGTGGCAGCCATTGTGCTGCTGGTGTGGGCGCTGGTGGTGGCCACGCTGGACAACCTGCTGCGCCCCATACTGATCAAGCGCGGGGTGAATCTGTCGCTGCTGCTGATTTTGTCGGGCGTGCTGGGCGGCTTGGTCGCTTTCGGTATCGTCGGCCTGTTCATCGGCCCGGTGATTCTGGCCGTGACGTCGACCTTGCTGAAAGCCTGGATCGCCGAGGTGCCGCCGCCGGCGGCAACAGCGGGAATTCCCGACGCGGCTATCGACGCGCCGATTGAGTCCACCCTTGACACGCCGATCTCGGCGCCGCCTGGCTCCCCGAGTGAAAAGGCGTAACATCTGCCTGATACCGCGGGCGCACAGCCCGCTTTTTTTGCAGCACCCCAACACTACCCATGACGATGCACCCGCTTGCGCTGGCAAACAGCGCGCCCAAATTCCAATTTGTCCCGGCAACGCCCGTCGTGCAGGCGGAGGCCCAATGAACGACAGCGCACGCCTTGCCAAACGACTGGCCGCGGATCTCTCTTGCTCGCGCGGCGATGCCGAACGCTATATAGAAGGCGGATGGGTCGCCGTGGACGGCAAGACCGTGGAAGAACCCGGCGCACGGGTCGCCCCCGGCCAGACCGTTGCGCTGCTGCCCGGCGCCAAGCTGGAAGACATCAAGCCCGTGACGGTGCTGGTGCACAAGCCCGAAGGCACGTATGCCGACAATGAACCGGGATCGGCGCTGGACTTGATCATTCCCAAGAACCTGATGCCCGGAGACCGTTCCGGTCGGCGCTACCTGAAGCGCATGTTCAACGGCCTGAAGCTGGTCACCCCGCTTGAGCGCGCGGCTAGCGGCCTGGTCGTGTACACGCAAGAGTTCGCCATTTCGCGCAAGCTGATGGAAGAGGGCAAGCTGGTTGAGCAAGAATACGTGGCGCAAGTCACCGGCAAACTCAGCGACGGCGACTTGGCTCGCCTGCAACGCGGCATGTCCTTTGAGGGACGCGCCGCCACCCCCATGAAGGTCAGTTGGCAGAACGAAACCCATCTGCGGTTTGCGCTGAAGACGCCGATGCCGGGTTTCATTGAATATGTGTGCGACACCGCGGGCTTGCAGCTACAGGCCTTGCGGCGCATCCGCATCGGGCGGCTGCCCATGGCGGGCCTGGCCGTGGGCCAATGGCGTTACCGGCTGGACTACGAGCGGTTCTAAGTATCCAAGCCCCAACCATGCCCCAGCCTCTCGAACACGCCTTGCATATCCCGAACCGCCGCAGAAGCTTCCTGAAGCAGGGCGGGGCGCTGTGCCTGTCCGCGCTGGCGCTGGGCGGTTGCGCCAGCCGCGCACCGGGCGGCCGTTCGGCCTCGTCTGCCGGGACGGCTTCTGGCCGTAACCAAAAACCCACGCCGCCCCCGCCCCCCCACGGGATAGGGGCCGCGCCAGTACCCGCCTTGCGGCCCGGCGCAAGAATCGCGATTGTGGCGCCGGCCTCGGCGGCGCTCAATGCCAGCGACGATGCGGCGGAATGGCTGGAAGCCCGGGGCTACGTCGCCCAGGTCATGCCCGCCAGCCGCACCCGCATGAACCCACCCTATGACTACTTGGCCGGCAGCGATGCTGACCGCCTGGCCGATCTGCACGCCGCTTTCGCCGACCCCGACGTGGGGGCGGTGTGGTGCCTGCAAGGCGGCTTCGGGTCGTGGCGCTTGCTGGATCAACTGGATGTCGCGCTGCTACGCCGGCACCCCAAACCTTTCATCGGCTATAGCGACATTACGGCCTTGCACCTGGCCATCCAGCGGCATGTGGGGTTTGTGACGTTTCACGGGCCGATGCTGGCGCAGGATCTGTTGGCCGGCAAGCGCGAACCCACGGAATCCAGCGTGCTGGCGATGGTCAGCGGCCAGATGGGGCCGGGCGCCTGGATTGCACCCCCGCCAGACGCCCAGGCCACCGAATTGGTGTCGGGCGTGGCCAGCGGGCGGCTGGTGGGCGGCAACCTGGCGCTGATCGCCGCCTTGACCGGCACGCGCAACGACATCGACACGCGCGACGCCATTCTGTTCATTGAAGACGTGAACGAAGCCATCCCCCGCGTGGACCGCCTGTTGGGCCAACTGGCGGCAGCCGGCAAGTTCGACGGCGTGCGCGGCTTGCTGGTGGGCAACTTCACCCGACTGCGTGGACAGATGGACGATGCCGAGGCGCAAGGCCTGCTGTACCCGCTGATACTCGACCAGTTCCGGGCGCGCGGCGTCCCGATATTGGCGGGCTGGCCCAGCGGCCACGGCGACCCGAATTTGACGCTGCCGCTGGGCGCGCAGGTCACCTTGGATACCGCGCGGGGCGGCTTGCGGCTGGATCAGGCGGTGGTGGTTTAAGTACTGTAGCTGGAATGGCGTTTTTGGCTCATTAATAATTCATAAATTGGCCTAATGATTCATTAATGAATCACAGCCCAAAAACACCGTGATCTATTAATCGTGCATTTCCACCTTGCAAGATCTATTATTGCGGCATGAAAAAGAAGATCGAGCCCAGTTTTGACGCCGCCGAAGCGCTGGTTCGCCTAGGCGCCAACCTACGCACAGCCCGCTTGCGCCGCGCCGAATCCGAGAGCGTGCTGGCCAGCCGCATGGGCGTTTCACGCGCCACCATCGCGCGGCTGGAACGGGGCGACGGCGGTGTGTCGCTGACTCTGGCGATCGAGGCCTTGCTTCAATACGGCTATGCCGACCAGGTGTTCGCCCTGGGCGACCCCGAACAAGACGGCGTGGGCAAGCGGCTGGATGCCTTGCGCCGGCCCAGTCGAGGCAGCAGCGCCGCCTTGCATGCGCACCGCGCCGATCCTTCCAAGCTCTAGGCCAGGTCCGGCATGGCGCGCGCCCGCAAGCACAAATCCGTAGAAAGCGAGCTGTTCGTCTACGTGGATATCCGTGGCGAAGCGGTCTTGGCCGGCGTGCTGACGCTGGACGATTCCGACGAAACCCGCTTCTTCGCCGAATTCACCTACGTGCAGTCCTACGTGCGCGACCCACGCGCCTTTGCGCTGGACCCGCTGAACCTGCCGCTGATCGACGCCGCCACCACGTTTCGCACCGAAAGCCGCTACGAAACGCTGGGCGCCATCTTTGATGCGGCGCCCGACGCCTGGGGGCGCAACGTCATGCGCGTGGACAAGGCGGGCGCGCGCGTCACGGAAGACGAAGTGCTGCTGCGCGGGCGGGGCATGGGCGTGGGCGCGCTGTTTTTCAGTGCGCGCCTGCTGACGCCGAACATGCGCAAGACCTATCGGCTGCCCGAAGTCAGCCAACTGGAATCCTTGGCCGACCTGCTGACCGACATCGACCAGGGCGTGAAGCCCAAAGGGCTGTATCGCGACATCCTGGGTAGTTCCTGGGATATCGGCGGCGCGCGACCCAAGACCATCGTGCGCGACGAGCAGGGCGAAATGTGGATTGCCAAATTTCCCCGCAAGGGCGATTCCTATGACCGGCAGCGGGTTGAATTCGCCAACTTGCGGATGGCGCGCGCCATCGGGCTGACCGTGCCCGACATCCGGCTGACCGAAACCCATCTGGGCGCCGTGCTGCTGACTCATCGCTTTGACCGCGAGCTGCTGCCGGTGCCTGAAGGCGCGGCGCCCGTGGTGGCGCGTCGCCATTTTCTAAGCGGCGCGTCGTTGATCAGCCCATCAGTACAGATCGGCAAACGCGATCTGGACGGCCCCCAGGGCAAGGCCACATATTCCTATGCGCGCCTGGCCGACGTCACGCGCCGCATTTCGTCGAATCCGGTGCAGGACCTGAAAGAGCTTTACGCGCGCATGATCCTGAACGTGGCCGTCCACAATACCGACGACCACCTCAAGAACGTGGGCTTCCTGAAGGACGAGGGCGCCCACACCTATCGGCTGGCGCCGCTGTTCGACGTGGTGACGCAGGAAGGCTCCGCCCGCCATTACCTGCATATCGGCACGGCCGGGCGCGACAGCACGTTTGAGAATTGCCTGTCGGAATACCGACGTTTTGGGTTGCGGTCAGAGGCGGCCGCGCGCTCGATCGTGGATGCGGTGCGCAGTGTCGTGGCGCGGCGCCAGCGGTATTACGCTGCTGCCGGCATGGGGCAGGACGAGATTGCCTTGGTGGAATCGACGCTGGCGGCGTGGCGCGGGTCAGCCTGATTGCACCGGCTGCACCCGCATTTCCTACTGTCGCGCCGTCACTGCTCGTGCACCGCGCCCAGGTCGATGCGGCGTCCCTGCTTGACCATGGCTTCGTGAAAATCCTTGCTTAGCGCGGCCAGGGTCACGCCGCCAAAACGCGCCATCAACAGGGCTTCGGCGTCTTCGAAAGCGCCGGTCAGCGCCTTGTTCACGGCGGCCTCTACCAGGCAGCCGGGCGATTCGCTACGGTTGCCCATGGCGAAGATTTCCGGTGAACCCAACGCTTCATAGATGTCGCGCAGGGTCACGGCGTTGAAATCGCAAGAGATGGTCCAGCCGCCGCCATGGCCTTTTTCAGAGCTCACCAGCTGTTGGTCGCGCAAGCCCGCCATGATGCGGCGGATGACGACCGGGTTGGTCTGCATGACCCGGCCCAGGTCTTCGGACGTCATGGGGCCGGGCGCTTCGGCCATATGAAGCAGTACGTGAAGCACGCCGGAAAGTTTGCTGTCTCTTCTCATGCAACGGATGCTATTGCATGAGAAGCGGCCCGGTCAAACCTGAATGACCCGGCCGCTATCCCTGACAGTTATCCCGGCTTTACCCCGGCCGTTGCCTCGGCAGACGCCCCGCCGATCGCTACACCCGCTTCCCCGTCCACTTGCCCTTGCCGGCGGCCGTGCCGCTCATGGTCTTGCCGTTGACTTCACCGGTGTAGCGCACGCCGTTGGCGGTGAACGCGATGGCGGTGCCGTTCATGCGCGCATCCGTGATGTCGGCCGACCCGAACTTGCCGGACAGCATCTGGTACTGCTGCGTCAGTTGCAAGGTCTGGCCGTCCACTTCCCATTTGCCTTCCACCTTGGCGGGCACGATCCACAGTAGCGCGGTGCAATAGGTGGAGCAGTCCTTGGTGACGGTTTCGGACGCATCCGGTTCCCAATCACCCATGCGGAACGTGTTGGATACCACCCGCGTGCCCGGCGCCAGCTGCAACAGGGTGGGGCGCAGCTTTTCGTTGATGGTGGACAAGAGGAACATGGTGATCACGTCCGCCTTGGACAGGTCCGTCTTGAACAGGTCAGCCGCCACGAAGGTGGCGCGGTCGGCCACGCCCGCGCTTTGGGCGTTGCGGCGCGACAGCTCAACCAGGTCCGGGTTGTATTCAATGCCTTGCGCCGTCAGCCCGCGTTGCGCGGCGGTGATCACGGTGCGGCCATCGCCCGAGCCCAGGTCCATCAGGCGGTCCTTCGGGGTCACCTTGGCCATGTCCAGCATCTTGTCCACCAGCGTTTGCGGCGTGGGTACCCAGATCACGTCCTTGCCGGCCTGGCCCACGTCTGGCTTGTAGTCGTCCTTGGCGGCGCTTGTGGCTGCCGTCGTTGCGGACCCAGCGGGCTGCGCCATGGCGACGGCGGTGAATGCCAGCGATAGCGCCATGGCGGTGGCGACAGCGATGAATCGGGCCCGTGGCAGGCCGCCGCTTGCCAGGCGGCGTGAATCTAGAGGCTGAGTCGAGGCTTGCATGATGGCTCCTTGTGGGTCGAACAATGAAAGTCAGTCGGGCAATCGAGCGGGTTTCAGCAATCGCAGCATCGGTACGCCGGCCGCCAGCACCACCAGCCCGATCAACGCGCCGGCTCCCGCATAGACGGCGCTGGAATAGACCAGGCCCGCGCAGGTCAGGCCAAGAAACAGCGGCGGCAGGGGGTAGAACGGCACGCGAAACGGCCTGGGGCGGTCGGGATCCAACTGGCGCAAGCGCCAGACGGACGCCGCCACCAGCAGCATGAATATCCAGAAAACCGGCGCGGTGTAGGCCACCAGCGTCTGCACGCTGTTCTGGCTGAACGCGCCCAACCCCACCAGCGCCAGCGTGATCACGCCTTGCGCCAGCAGGGCGGCCACCGGGGTTTCATTGCGTGCGCTCCAGCCCGACAGGGCGCGCAGCTTGGGCACGTCGCGCCCCAGCGCGTAGTACACGCGGGCGCCGGTAATGATGGTGCCGTTGATGGTGCTTAGCGCCGTGGCGCAGATCGTCAGGCTGAGCAATGCCGCCGCGTAGGGGCCGGCCGCCAATTGCATGACGTCGGCACCCAGCGCGGGCGTGTCGCGCAGGCCCTGCAGGCCAAATAGTTCCAGCAAGGCCAGATTCGTCAGCAGATAGGCGCCGGTCACCACCGCCGTGCCGATGAGCAGCACCCGGCTCATGTTGCGTCCGGGCTCGCGCAGTTCACCGCTGAGATACGCGGCTTCGTTCCACCCGCCGTAGGTCAGCAGCACGAACACCATGCCCATGCCCATCAGCCCGGCCGGGTTTCCGGTAAGCGGGGTGGGCGCCACGGGCTCAAGCCCGTTGCCGCTCATGCCTGACAGGCTGGCTACCAGCACCGCCCCCAGGGCCAGCAACGTCAAGATGGTGAAGACCCATTGCAGCCGCTTGGAATGGCGCGTGCCCACCACGTTCAGTGCCGTCAACGCCACCACTGAAATCGCCGCGTGCAAAGCCGGCCCGTACGTGCCCAGCGGCATCAGGCGCTGGGCGTAGTCGCCGTAGATGTAGGCCACCACCGCAATAGCCCCGGTCTGGATCACCGTGCAGCGCGCCCACGCAAACAACAAGCCTACGCGCGGGCCCCAGGCTCGGGTCAGGTACAGGTATTCGCCCCCCGCGCCGGGGTAGGCCGAACCCAATTCCGCATAGCACAGCGCGCCCACCAGCATGACGAAGCCGCCCGCGCACCACAGCGCGATGTACATGGCCTCGGACGCGGCGTGTTGGGCAACCAGGGGGGGAAAGCCGAAGATGCCGATGCCGATCACCACGCCCACCAGCACCACGGTGGCGTCCATGACTGACAGGCCGGTTGGGGCGGACTCTTCCGAGGTTTGAAGAAAACGGGTCGGTGGCGCGGCGGCGCGCGTGCGTGACGGCATCATCGGTACTCTCGGAAAGGGGAGATAGGCCACGAGCGGGCCCGCCTGACGTGCAACTGAACGTTTTGCGACAGCCTCTCAATTGAAAAAGTTTCTTCGGGTTTTCCCTTTGCACATCAAGATGGACGTTCGGCAGTGCGGATATTGAATGTCGAAAACACATTCATAATATTTAATAAGTCATTGATAAATAATCAATAAAAGTCATTGTTAAAGCAAAATAGTTAAAGTAATTTCTTAACTATAATTTCGTGTTTTTCAGCGCCATCAAATTCATTCAGGAACGCAATTTGCTGTACTCCGCACCGACTGAGAGGAGCAGATCATGGCAACAAGAACCATCTGGAAGGGGGCTATTTCGTTTGGCCTCGTCCATATACCGGTCGGCCTGCATACGGCCACCACCGACTCCGGGGTGGACTTCGACTGGCTGGACAAGCGGTCGATGGACCCGGTGGGATACAAGCGCATCAACAAGCGCACGGGCAAGGAAATCGACAAAGACAACATCGTCAAAGGCGTGGAATACGAAGACGGCCAGTACGTGATCATTTCCCCGGAAGAGATCGCCGACGCCTATCCCCGCACTACGCAAACCATAGAGATACAACAGTTTGTGGAGGCCGGCGACGTCTCTTTTGTCTACCTTGAACGGCCGTACTACGTGGCGCCCATCAACAAGGGCCAAAAGGTGTACGCCTTGTTGCGCGACACCTTGGCCAAGACCGGCAAGATCGGCATCGCCAAAGTGGTGATCCAGACCAAGCAGCATCTGGCCGCGTTGATTCCGTCGGGCGATGTGCTGGTGTTGAACCTGATGCGCTGGGGTGATGACGTCAAGTCGCTGGAAGGGCTGGATTTGCCCAAGGTCGGCGCCAAGGGCATGGCGCCCAGCGCCAGCGAATTGAAGATGGCCAAGATGTTGGTCGAAGACATGTCCGGCAAGTGGGACCCCGAGGAATTCAAGGACGAATTCAAGGCCGCCGTGATGGACCTGGTGGCCCGCAAGGTCAAGGCCGGCAAGACGGAAACGGTGATCGAGCCGCAGGAAGAGGCGCCCGAATACGCCGACAACGTGATCGACCTGACGGAATTGCTGCAACGTAGTTTGAAAGGGGGCAAGACGGCCAAGCAACAGCCGCCCGCCGCGAAGAAGGGGGACTCCACCAAGGGGGCCTCCACCAAGACGGCTGCGAAGAAGTCCGCGAAGAGCACCAAGAAGACCACGGGAAAGACCACCAAAGCCTCGGCCTCCTCGCGCAAGGCAGCGTGACATGGCCGACAGTCTTAAAACCTATCGACAAAAGCGCAACTTCAAGGTGACCGCCGAACCCGAAGAGGGCGGTCAGGCAAACGAGTCCGCGCGCGCTTTCGTCATCCAGAAGCATTGGGCCAGCCGGCTGCATTACGACTTTCGTCTTGAGCTGGACGGCGCCATGAAAAGTTGGGCGGTGCCCAAAGGGCCTTGTTTCGACCCCTCGGTCAAGCGCATGGCCGTACAGGTGGAAGACCACCCCATTGCCTACAACCAGTTCGAAGGGCAGATTCCCGAGGGCCAATACGGCGCGGGCAAGGTCATCATCTGGGACGAAGGGGTCTGGACGCCCGTGGGCGATGCGCGCAAAGGCTATCGCGAGGGCCACCTGAAGTTCGACCTGCAAGGCAAGAAGATGCAGGGCCGGTGGGCGCTGGTGCGCATGAAGGGCAAGGAAGGCGACAAGCAGCCGCCGTGGCTGCTGATCAAGGACCGCGACGCCTATGCGCGCCCGGAACGCGAATTCAGCGTGGTCGACGAAATGCCGGATAGCGTGGTGCCGCTGCGGGATGCAAAGGCGGTCGGCAAGACCACGAAGGCCAAGGCCGCTACGAAGTCCGCGACAGCGCCCGCCGCTAAGCCCGATACCAAGCCCAGCGCCACCTCCACCGCAGACCCGTTGCCCGGCCGGCCCGCCGATCTGCCCACCTCATTCAAGCCCCAACTCGCCACGCTGGTAGACGGCCTGCCGCCACACGCGGACGACTGGCTGTACGAACTGAAGTTCGACGGCTACCGCCTGCTGGTACGCATCGAGGGCGACGAGGTCAAGCTGTACACCCGCAACGGCCACGACTGGAGCGCCAAGCTGCCGCATATCGTCCAGGCCTTTGCCAAGCTGCCCGCCAAATGGGCATGGGTGGATGGCGAGGTCGTGGTGCTGAACGAGCAGGGCGTGCCCAATTTCCAGGCGCTGCAAAACGCTTTTGACAATGACCGCACCGGCGATATCGTGTTCTACGCCTTTGACCTGCCGTTTATCGGCTGTCGCGACCTGCGCGAAGAACCGCTGACCGTGCGGCGTGAATTGCTGGCGCAATTGATGGACACCGCCGACGACGACTTTCTGCGTTTTAGCGAAGCGTTCAAGGAAACGCCGTCGAGCCTGGTGGCGTCGGCGTGCAAGATGGGCCTGGAAGGCATCATGGCCAAGCGCCAGTCGGCGCCGTATGTGTCGCGGCGCAGCGATAGCTGGCTGAAGATCAAGTGCGCCAAGCGGCAGGAATTCGTGATCGTAGGCTATACCGCCCCGCAAGGCGCGCGCGAAGGCCTGGGCGCCTTGCTGCTTGCCGTGCATGAAGACGACGGCGCCTTGCGCTATGCGGGCAAGGTCGGCACCGGCTTTGACCGCCAGGGGCTGATTGCGCTGCACAAGACACTATCCGCCATCGAAACCGACAAGAAGCCCGTCAGCGGCGGGCAGGCGAAAGGCGTGCATTGGGTCAAGCCGGAACTGGTGGCCGAGGTGTCTTTCGGGGAATGGACCAGCGGCGGGCATATCCGCCATTCGGTGTTTCGCGGCTTGCGCCAAGACAAGCCGCCCCGCCAGATCACACGAGAAAAGCCGGCGGCGGTGCCTCGCTCGCAGGCCGCGACCACCACCAAGCCACGGGCCGCGACAGTCACCAAGCCCCAATCTACGGCCCCTGCGCGCGCCAAACCCGCGCGTTTGACGCACCCCGAGCGCGTCATCGACCCGTCGACTAAGCTGACCAAACTGGACCTGGCGCGCTATTACGGCCTGGTTGCACCCCTGATGCTGGAACACCTGAAGGGCCGCCCCGTATCCTTCCTGCGTGCGCCCTCCGGTATCGACGGGCAGCTTTTTTTCCAGAAGCATCTGGAAGCCGCCATGCCGGGCGTGAAGTCCTTGCCCACGCGCCTGGACCCGGATCATCCGCCGCTGCTGGAAGTGCCGACCGCCGAAGCCATCATGTCTGCCGTGCAGATGAACGTCGTGGAATTCCATACCTGGAATGCCGTGAAAACGGCCATCTCCAAGCCCGACCGCATGCTGTTCGACCTGGACCCCGGCGAAGGCGTCAAATGGGCGACGATGCAGCAGGCGGCCCGCCTGGTGCACACCATGCTGGACGAACTGGGCCTGGAATCCTGGCTGAAAACCAGCGGCGGCAAGGGCTTGCATGTGGTCGTGCCGCTGCGCCGTCAATACGATTGGGACACCATCAAGTCCTTTGCGCACACTGTCGTGACGCATCTGGCCCGCACCTTGCCGCAGATCTTCGTGGCTAAAAGCGGCCCCAAGAATCGCGTGGGCAAGATCTTTGCCGACTATCTGCGCAATGGCTTTGGCGCAACGACGGTGTCCGCGTGGTCGGCGCGGGCTCGCCCCGGCATGGGCGTGTCGGTGCCCGTGGACTGGAACGAGCTCGACGAGCTTTCCAGCGGCGCGCACTGGACCATCAGCAATATCCATGAGCGCCTGGATGTGGGCAACTCACCCTGGGACGGCTATGCGCCGCAAGCGGTGGGGCCGGCCATGGAAGCGCTGGATTTCAAACGCGGCAAATCATGACGAGCCGCCCCGCGTTGCTGTTGCCTAGCGCGCCCTTGGCGGCCATCCGCCGCATATTGGCGGAGGTGGCCGAGCCCCCCGATCCCGGCATGGCGTTACGCCGACTGGTAGACGCCGGTTGCGACCACTTGCCGCTACCGGGCTCCGGCGCCACGCTGGCGCGTTGGCAGGCACTGGCCTGCGTGGCCGCCATGGACCTGAGCCTGGTCAAACTGTATGAAGGGCACACGGATGCCTTGGCGATATTTGCCGAACTCGGCCTGGCGCCTGACTCGCCCGCGGGCAGCCGTTGGGGCGTGTGGTGCGCCGAGCCGCCGGATTACCGCGTGGCGCTGCTCCCGCAGCCTGACGGCACCGCGCGTTTGCGTGGTGTGAAGGCGTGGTGTTCCGGCGCCGCCACGATCAGCCATGCGTTGGTCAGCGCTTGGGACCCGGCGGGCGAACCCTGTCTGGCGGCGGTGGCCCTGGATCAGCCCGGCGTGAAGGTCACGAACGAAGGTTGGCACGCGGTAGGCATGCGCGCGTCGGACAGCGTCAACGTGGTGTTCGATGACGCGGTGTGCCAGCCAGTGGGCGCGCCGAGCGCCTACGTGAACCGGCCGGGCTTTCTGCATGGCGGCGCGGGCGTGGCGGCGTGCTGGTACGGCGCCTTGACCCGCATTGCGTCAACGCTGCAAGCGGCCACGGCGGCAGGGGCGGCACCCTCTGGGACGGCAAACACACAGACGGAAAACCCGCATCGGCTGGCCCACCTGGGCGCCGTCGATGTGGCCATGGCGCAGGCGCGCGCCGTGTTGCGAGACACCGCCACCCTCATCGACGCGAACCCGGCGGATAGCTGTGCGTTGGCTTGCGCCCGGGCGCGGCTGGCCGTGGAGGCCGCCGCCAGCGAGGTGCTCACGCGGGCAGGGCGGGCGCTGGGCGCCGGGCCGCTATGCCGCGACGCCGGTTTCGCGCAGGTGATGGCCGATCTGCCCGTTTTCATTCGGCAAAGCCACGCGGAACGCGATCAGGCGGCGCTGGGGCGGCTGGTCTGCAATCAGGAGGAGCCGCCATGGCAGTTGTAGGCGTGGACCACTTCGAAACGTTGTACCGACAGCACGCGGACCCCTGGCGCGTCGGCACCGCCTGGTACGAAAAGCGCAAGCGCGCGCTGCTGTTGGCGGCGCTGGGGCGGGAGCACTACCGCCACGCCTTCGAGCCGGGCTGTGGCAACGGTGACCTGACCTTGCCGCTGGCCGCGCGCTGCCGGCGCGTCTGCGCGGTGGACTTCGCCGCCACGGCGCTCAGCCGCTGCCGCGCGCGGCTGGCCGAACAAGGCATCGGCCACGTGGACACGGTGACGCTGGATCTGCCGCGCGAATGGCCGCCCGTGCCCCACGGCGGGTTTGACCTGATCATCGTGTCGGAACTGGGGTATTACCTGGACGACACCGCGTTGGCCCTGTTCCTGCAAGGCGTGGATCGCTGCCTGGCCAACGATGGCGAACTGGTGGCCTGCCACTTCCGGCCTGACTTTGATGACCGTTTGCAAGCCACCGATGCATTGCATGACGCGCTGGGGTCCCTGCGTGGGCTCGTGCCGATTTTGAAGCACCAGGAAAGCGCTTTTGCGCTGGCCGGGTGGCACAGACAACACGAAGGGTGAGCCATGATCGGCATCTGTATTCCGGCCCACAACGAAGAACGCCACATTACCGCCTGCCTGCGCTCCGTGCTGCGGGCGGCGCGGCACCCGAATCTGCGCGCCGAGGCAGTGCGCGTGGTGGTGGTGCTGGACCATTGCGTGGATCGCACGGCGCAGTTGATCGGGGCGTGGCCCGTGCATAGCCTGGCGATCGGCGCGCGCAATGTCGGGGTGGCCCGCGCGCAAGGCGCTCACGACCTGCTGCAAGCCGGCGCGCGCTGGCTGGCCTTCACCGACGCCGACACCCGCGTATCGCCGCGCTGGCTGGTGGATCAGTTGTCCTTGAATGCGGAAGTCGTGTGCGGCACGGTCGGCGTGGCGGGCTGGCGCGAGCATGGCGTCCGTGCGGCCCAGGCGCGTCGGACGTTTACCCGGCAATACCAGGATCGCGACGGACATCGGCATGTGCACGGCGCCAATCTGGGTATCGAAGCGGGCGCGTATTGCCGCATTGGCGGTTTTGAGGCGTTGTCGTGCAGCGAAGACCAGGCGCTGGTGGACAAGCTGGAGCAGGGCGGGGCGCGGATTGCGTGGTCATGCCTGCCGCGCGTGACCACCAGCGCGCGCCCGCATTCGCGCGTGGAGGGCGGCTTTGCCAGCGCCCTGCGCGACGGTGGGAGGGCGGTCGATGACCCAGCCGCCTGATTTCCGCTTCGGACTTCCGCCGCGGACTAATGACGCGGCCAGCCGTGACGGGACCGCGCTTGCCTCATCACCACGGCGCCATCGACATCATCACCGCCACCGCCACCACCAACACCAGGATCGTCAGAATGTGCTTGGTTCGCATAAGACCTCTTGAAGTATCGTGAAAGTGCCATACACCGCGCCTATCAGCACAACTCATGCCCGAGGAGCTTTCAATGCCCGACGTCGTGCAATGGCGGCCTGAAGGCTTGTATTGCCCGGCCGGCCAGTTCTACATCGACCCCTGGCGGCCGGTTGCCACCGCCGTGCTCACCCACGGCCATGGCGACCACGCTCGCGTGGGCATGGGCTGCTATCACACCAGCGCCGAAGGGCTGCCCATCTTGCAGTGGCGCCTGGGCGACCAGGACTACCGCGTTCACGGCTACGGAGATGTCTTCACGTTGGGCGACGCCCGGGTCTCGTTGCATCCGGCCGGCCACGTGCTCGGTTCGGCGCAAGTCCGCATCGAAGCCGATGGGCAGGTCTGGGTGGTGTCGGGCGACTACAAGCGCCAGCCGGACCCCACTTGCAGCCCCTTTGAAGTGGTGCCTTGCGACACCTTCATCACCGAAGCCACCTTTGGCTTGCCCATCTACCGCTGGCCCGACACGGCCGAGGTGGCGCGCGACATCGTCCAATGGCGCGACCTGTGCGCCGCCCGAGGCGAGGCCGCCATTCTGTACTGCTACGCGCTGGGCAAGGCGCAGCGTGTGCTGGCGGAATTGGCGCCCTGGATCGACCGGCCCGTTTATTTGCACGGCGCGATCGCGGCCGGTGTCGACGTGTACCGGCAGGCGGGTATCCACATGGCGGACACGCGCCTGGTCATTGACGTCGACGGCGCACCGGCCGCGTCCGGATCTGGCTTTGCCGGAGAGCTGATCCTGGCGCCGCCCTCGGCCGCGGGCAGCACATGGCTTCGGCGATTCCGCCGCGCGCAGCACGGCTTTGCGTCGGGCTGGATGCGTTTACGGGGCAACCGTCGGCGTCGCAACATGGACCGGGGCTTTGTCGTGTCCGACCATGCCGATTGGCCCGACCTGCTGCGCACCATCCACGAAACGGGCGCGCGCCGCGTCATCGCCACGCACGGTGATACGGACGCCCTGGTCCGCACCTTGAACGACGCCGGCACGGCGGCCGAAACGCTGGCCACCCAATACGGCGAAGACGATTGACCCGGAGGCCAAGCCCAGCATGAAGCGATTCGCGGCGCTGTATCAGGAACTGGACCGTAGTACCGCCACCTTGGACAAGCGGGCGGCATTGGTGGCGTACTTTCGTGATGCGCCGCCGCGCGACGCGGTGTGGGCGCTGTATCTGCTGGCGGGCGGCAAGATCAGCAGCGCGCGCCGCAAGATCGCGGGCGTGGCCGAACTGCGCGCCTGGGCCGCCGCCGCCTCCGGCACGCCGCCCTGGCTGCTGGACGCCAGCTATGACCAGGTGGGCGACCTGGCTGAAACCCTGGCGTTGCTGATGCCGGATCCCGAGCCTGATCCCGTCCGCGAACCCGGGCAGACGAGCCCCGAGCGCGGCCTGGCTGACTGGATCGAAGAAGTGCTGCTGCCCGCCGCCAACCGCGACGAAGCTGAACGCCGCGACATCATCGTGCCAGCCTGGCGCAGCCTGCCGTTCGACCAGCGCCTGGTGTTCAACAAGATGTTGACGGGCGCGCTGCGGGTAGGCGTGTCGCAGCGCATGGTGCAGCAGGCGCTGGCCGAGATGTCGGGCGTGCCCATTGCCCGCATCGCGCAACGCATGCTGGGCACGTGGACGCCCAGTCCCGCCTTCCTGCGCGATCTGCTCAGCACCGAAGCCTTGCCCGGCGACCGCCAGCAGCCATACCCATTCTTCCTGGCCTCGCCGCTGGAAGGCGAGCCGGCCAAGCTCGGGCCCATCGATGATTGGCTGATCGAATGGAAATGGGACGGCATCCGCGCCCAACTGATACGCCGCCATGGCGAAGTGGCGCTGTGGTCGCGCGGCGAAGAACGGCTGGACGGCCGCTTTCCGGAAGTCGAAGCCGCCGCGCACGCGCTGGAAGTGGACTGCGTGCTGGACGGCGAACTGCTGGCCTGGCAGGAAGCCGCCACCGGGCCGATGCCGTTTTCCGCCTTGCAAACCCGCATCCAGCGGCTCAAGCCCGGCCCCAAGTGGCTGGCCGAGGCACCGGTTCGGATGCTGGCCTACGACCTGCTGGAACAGAACGGCGCCGACCTGCGCGACCGGCCCCAGGCTGAACGCCGCGCGCTGCTGGAGGCGCTGCTGCGCCGCCATCCCGACCCGCGACTGTCGCTGTCGCCCACGGTGGCGCCGGGCTCTTGGGAAGCCGCCGCCGAACTGCGCGGCGAATCGCGCGAGCGCGACGTGGAAGGCTTCATGCTCAAGCGCGCCACGGCCGGCTACCAAAGCGGACGGCGGCGCGGCGATTGGTGGAAATGGAAGATCGACCCGCTAACCATCGACGCGGTGCTGCTCTATGCGCAGTCCGGCCATGGCCGCCGTAGCACCCTGTACACCGACTACACCTTCGGCCTGTGGCAAGGGGATGCGCTGGTGCCCATCGCCAAGGCGTATTCCGGGCTGGACGACAAGGAAATCCTGGAACTCGACCGCTGGCTGCGCGCCCACACGCGCGAACGCTTCGGCCCCGTGCGCTCGGTGGAGCCTGTGCAGGTGTTCGAGCTGGGGTTCGAAGGCGTCAACCTGTCCAAGCGCCACAAGTCCGGCGTGGCCGTGCGCTTTCCGCGCATCCTCAGATGGCGGCGCGACAAGCCCGCCGCCGAGGCCGACCAATTGGATACGCTGAAGGCGCTGGCGCGATGAGCATCGCAAGGAAACCTGCGATGAAAGCCGAGACAAAATCCGACATCGAACCCGCGATGGACCCGGCGCTTAACTCGGGGATAAAGCCCGCGACAAACCGACCCGCGCGTGGCTGGGACGCGCCCCTGGCGGTCTGGTTCAAGGCGCGCGGCTGGCGGGCGGCGGCGTTTCAGCGCGAGACCTGGCAACGGTATTTGGCGGGTGAATCCGGCTTGCTGCACACGCCCACGGGCAGCGGTAAGACCTTGGCGGCCTTCGGTGGGCCAGTATTGGAAGCCTTGTCCAACCCGGATGTGGCAAGGCCAACAACCGGCGAAGGCCCCCGGGTGCTCTGGGTGACGCCGCTGCGCGCCCTGGCCACCGACACCGCCCGCGCCTTGGCCCAGACGGCAAGCGAGCTGGGCCTGGGCTGGACCGTGGCTTTGCGCACGGGCGACGCCAGCGCGCGCGACAAGCGGCTGGCCCGCCAGGGCAAGGCCGACGTGCTGGTCATCACGCCGGAATCGTTGGCGCTGCTCTTGTCGTACGCGGATGCCTCGTCGCGCTTTCGGGCGTTGCGCGCGGTGGTGGTGGATGAATGGCATGAATTGCTGGGCAATAAGCGCGGCGTGTTGCTGCAACTGTGCCTGGCCCGCCTAAGACGCCTGTCGCCCGCCTTGCGAACCTGGGGCCTGTCGGCCACCTTGGGCAATCTGGACGAAGCCCGCGATGTGCTGCTGCCGCATCGGCCGCAAAGCGCACTGGTGGCGGGCGCGCGGCCGCGCAAGGTGACGCTGTCGACCTTGCTGCCCGAGCGCAACGGCGCGCTGCCCTGGGCCGGGCATCTGGGCCTGTCTCAATTGCCGCGCGTGTACAAGCGGCTGTTCGACGTGCGCGCCAGCCTGCTGTTCACCAACACCCGCGCGCAGGCCGAGCTTTGGCACCGCGCGCTGGAGTCGATCTGGCCGGAAGACCTGGCCACGCTGGCGCTGCACCACGGTTCGCTGGACCCGGCGCTGCGCACCCGCGCCGAACAAGGCCTGCGCGACGGCAGTATTCGTTGCGTGGTGGCTACCTCCAGCCTGGACCTGGGCGTGGACTTTCCGGCGGTGGACCAGGTGTTGCAAGTGGGCAGCCCCAAGGGCGTGGCGCGGTTGTTGCAGCGGGCGGGGCGGGCCAAGCATCGTCCGGGCGAATCCGGCCATGCGCTGTGCGTGCCCGCGCAGGCGCTGGAACTGATTGAGTACGCCGCCGCGCGCCAGGCCATCGCACGCGGTGAAATCGAGTCGCGGTCCCCGCCGCGTGGCAGCCTGGACGTGCTGGCGCAGCACGCGGTGACGTTGGCGTTGGGTGGGGGTTTCAAGGCCGACGCGCTGTTTGACGAGGTGCGCGGCAGCCATGCGTATGCCGAACTGGACGCGCCCACCTGGCAGGCGGTGCTGGAC
>RCUK01000832.1_pt1 | contig 23004 bp, 19 predicted proteins | sample 2166381 | NCBI WGS metagenome assembly RCUK01 (sample SAMN09932809, study PRJNA488358) | compost metagenome | isolation source: compost soil in an enriched community | place: Germany: Experimental Botanical Garden | reverse complement strand
CCATTACTTTTTGGTGCAGTGATGCTTTTATTGATGGACACCTCGTTTAATGTTACCATGCAGCCATTTAGAGCCCTTGTTGGCGATATGGTGAATGATGACCAGCGTAACCTTGGGTATTCTTTGCAAAGTGCATTAATTAATTTTGGAGCTGTTTTTGGTTCCCTACTACCTTGGATTCTTGCAAAAGCCGGGGTGGCAAATGTACCTGCTGCCGGTGAAAAAGTAGCTGAATCAGTAATCTGGTCCTTTTATATAGGAGGATCTATTTTACTTGCGAGTGTATTATGGACTGTTTTCAAAACCAAAGAATACGCGCCTAAAGAACATGCTGAGTATAACCAAATCGACTTAGACGCTCCTGAGAAAAAAGAAAAATCAAATATTTTTAATTTGATCGTATCAGCCCCTAAAGTCTTTTGGCAATTGGGATTCGTTCAATTTTTCTCTTGGTTTGCCTTATTTTTAATGTGGGTCTATACTACCAGAGCAATTGCTAATCAAGTTTGGGGCCCTGAAGCATTAGATGCAAAATCAATTGGTTTTAACGAAGCAGGTGACTGGACTGGGGTGATGTTCGCATTCTACAGCGCAGTAGCAGCACTGTTTTCTTTATTAATTCCATCCATAGCAAAATCTATTGGCCGAAAAAAAACCTACAGTTTTTCTCTTCTACTAGGTGGCATTGGATTAATCTCCATGTTCATTGTACAGGATAAAAATCTGTTATTAGTTTCTATGGTCGGAGTAGGCTTAGCCTGGGCAGCTATTTTAGCGATGCCTTATGCGATGTTATCCGGTTCTTTACCTGCCGACAAAATGGGAGTTTACATGGGATTATTTAACGCAACCATTACTCTACCTCAAATTGCAGCTGGATTGTTAGGCAGCACCTTAATTGCCTTCTTTGGAGGTCAGCCAATGGCTATCATAGTTATTGCAGGAGCTTCTATGTTAATTGCAGGGCTAGGCGTTTCCTTTGTTAAGGAGAGCGCATCAACTACAAAATAATCTATATTAAAATTAAAATGACTAAAGCATTTATATTCGACTTGGACGGAGTAATTGTTGACACCGCTAAATATCATTATTTGGCTTGGCAAAAAATTGCATCCGAATTGGGTATCGAATTTACATTAGAACACAATGAATTATTAAAAGGAGTTAGCCGCGTGCGCTCTTTGGATATAATTTTAGAATTAGGCAAAGTTGATGCTTCTCAAGAAGATAAAGACAAATGGTTAATTCAAAAAAATGAAGATTACCTCTCCTATTTAGTAGATATGGATGAAAGTGAAATTCTTCCGGGAGTTGTACCGGTTTTGAAATTTTTAAAAGAACAAGGTCAACCTATCGCTTTAGGTTCAGCAAGCAAAAATGCCAGACCAATTCTTGAAAAAACAGGAATTTTACATTATTTCAATGCTATTGTTGACGGCAATGATGTCAGCAATGCAAAACCTGATCCTGAAGTTTTCCTAATAGCTGCAAAACTATTGGGAACAAAGCCTGAAAATTCAGTTGTATTTGAAGATTCAGTAGCCGGAATTCAAGCAGCTAATATTGGTAAAATGGTAAGTGTAGGAATTGGAGAAGAATCTGTTTTGCATGAAGCACAATATATTTTCAAAGATTTCACACACATAGATTTGAGCTTCTTGGAGGCTTTAATAAAAAATTAAAATTAGATAGAATAGAAAGAAACAAGAACAAAAGAGAAAAAGGAATGGCGGGTTATTACTGATTATGAAACTTTACCCCTTTTAAACCTGATTCTTTTTAAACTTTAAACAAAAAAAGGATGAACCAAGATTATATAAAACCAGATAATTGGTCAATAATAGAAGAAGGATTTGATGTCGAAAGTGTAAAATCCTCTGAAAGTCTTTTCAGTATCGGAAACGGGGCCATGGGACAACGTGCCAATTTTGAAGAAAGTTACAGCGGAGAAACCTTTCAGGGAAGTTATATCGCAGGAATTTATTATCCAGACAAAACCAAAGTGGGATGGTGGAAAAATGGATACCCTGAATATTTTGCCAAAGTATTAAACGCTCCCAATTGGATTGGAATAGACATCGAAATAAATGGTGAAAACTTGGATTTGAATTCATGTACAGCTGTAAAAAACTTCCGTCGTGAGCTAAATATGAAAGAAGGATGGTACAACCGTTCCTTTGAAGCCACTTTGAAAAACGGAACTGAAATCGCAGTAAACGTACGTCGTTTTCTTTCCTTAAATTTAGACGAAGCCGGTTTTATAAATTATGAAATCACTCCTTTAAATAAAGATGCAAAAATAATCTACAAACCTTATGTAGATGCTGGCGTAACCAATGAAGACGCTAACTGGGAAGAAAAATTCTGGGAACCGTTAGATGTAAAAAAATCAGGAAACGAAGCTTTTGTAACGGCACAAACTTTCAAAACGCATTTTAAAGTAACTACTTTTATGCATAACAGCATTTGGACGAATGGTGAAAACATTCATGTTTCCCCTTCTTCTATTGATGCTTTTTCGGATAAAATTCAATTTTCTTACGGTGTTATTATTGCGAAAGGTGAAAAATCAAGCATTCAAAAAATTGGTGGTTATACCGTTTCCTTAAATCATGACAACACAATAACTGCTGCCGAAAAACTAATTCAATCTGTTTTAGCAAAAGGATATGCGGTATTATTACAAGAACAAATTGATGCCTGGGCAAAAATTTGGGAAATGTCAGATATTACTATTGACGGTGATGTAAAAGCACAGCAAGGTATCCGTTTCAATATCTTCCAACTGAATCAAACCTATCTGGGTAAAGATTCCCGTTTGAATATTGGACCAAAAGGATTTACAGGTGAGAAATACGGAGGATCTACTTATTGGGATACCGAAGCGTATTGTATTCCGTTTTACATGGCAACAAAAGACCAACAGGTAGCCCGTAATTTATTGACGTATCGTTACAATCAATTGGATAAAGCAATTGAAAATGCCGGTAAATTAGGATTCACGAATGGTGCTGCTTTGTATCCGATGGTGACCATGAATGGAGAAGAATGTCATAATGAATGGGAAATTACCTTTGAAGAAATTCACAGAAATGGAGCCATCGCTTTTGCCATCTACAACTATTACCGCTACACTGGCGACTACAGCTATATCCCGGAAAAAGGATTAGAAGTGTTAATTGGTATTGCCCGTTTCTGGCATCAAAGAGCTAATTTCTCTACTAATCTTGACAAATATGTTATTCTTGGAGTTACTGGACCTAACGAATATGAAAACAATGTAAACAATAATTTCTACACCAATTATATCGCAAAATGGTGTTTGGATTATACTCAGGAACAAATTCAAAAAGTCTCTCTTGAGTATCCTTCAGATCACAAAAGAATTACTGAAAAAGTAAAAATTACCGATACTGAATTACAATCTTGGAAAAAAGTGGCTGACAATATGTACTTCCCTTTTTCAGAAAAACACAACGTTTATTTACAGCAAGATGGCTTCTTAGACAAACACTTGGTTAGAGTAGCTGATTTGGATAAAAGCCAAAGACCAATCAACCAAAAATGGTCTTGGGACAGAATCCTGCGTTCTCCATATATCAAACAAGCCGATGTTTTACAATGTTTCTACTTCTTTGAAGATCATTTCTCAAAAGAAGAACTGAAAAACAATTTTGAATTTTATGAGTCGTTTACCGTTCACGAAAGTTCGCTTTCTCCATGTGTACACTCTATTCAAGCCGCTTTACTTGACAAAATGGAAATGGCCTACACTTTCTATTTGAGAACATCCCGATTGGATTTGGATGATTACAATAAGGAAGTGGAAGAAGGATGTCACATTACTTCAATGGCAGGAACCTGGATGAGTATTGTAGAAGGATTTGGTGGTATGAGGGTAAAAGATAACACTTTACATTTCTCTCCAAAAATCCCTAAAGAATGGGGTGGTTATTCCTTCAAAATCAATTTTAGAAATCAAATTCTAACTGTTTCGATTAATCATAAAGAAACAACGTTTTCAATAGATGGAGATACTGATTTATCTATTGTAAACAACGGAAAAACAGTAGTTGTTTCTCCAAACAATTTGATCACAGTTTAAAATTAACAGGTAGAAGTTGCAGTCAATTCTATCAATAAACAGTAGGAGCATAAGCTATCACAACAATCCCAATTTCTATTGGGATTGTTTATTGATAGTTGTCTGAAAAAATAAGATCTTCGATTGTGGCGAACTATCAAAGAACTTAGTTTTTCATTTTTTTAATCTTTTTAGCATTTGAAATAAAAAAATATTCAAAGTAAAACCAAAAGTATTTGATTATGACCTCAATTAAATCACAATCGTTCCTGAACAAAAATTTTACCCAAAAGGCGGTTTTCTTCCTTTTATTACTATCCTTAAACATAAACGCCCAAATACAAAGAGTTGAACCTCCATTTTGGTATGCCGGCATGCACAATCCCGAATTACAAATTTTATTTTATGGCAAAAATATTGCTGAAAATGAAGTTTCTGTTTCCAATACTATTTCCATCAAGGAAATTAAAAAAACCGAAAACCCAAATTATGTTTTCGTAACTATTGACACTAAAAACGCAAAAGCACAGGATTTTGTTTTCTCCTTTTCGAAAAACAAAAAAGTGACTTTCACACATAAGTATTCTTTAAAACAACGGAGAGCAAATTCTGCCGAACGCAAAAGTTACGATGCCTCAGACATGATTTACTTAATCATGCCGGATCGTTTTGCAAACGGAAATCCAAAAAATGACAGCGAAAAATCAGTTGCTGAAAAAGCTGATAGAAATAATCCTAGCGGAAGACACGGAGGCGATATTGAAGGTGTTATCCAAAATTTAGACTACATCAAAGAATTAGGAGCTACTGCCCTTTGGCCAACCCCTCTTTGTGAAGACAATGACAGCCAGGGTTCTTATCATGGATACGGACAATCTGATGTCTATAAAATAGATCCGCGTTACGGTACAAATGAAGATTATCTAAGACTATCTTCCGAATTACATAAAAGAGACATGAAACTGATCATGGATTACGTGACCAATCATTGGGGGGCAGCACACTGGATGATGAACGATTTACCAACTTATGAATGGATACATCAATTCCCTGGTTATGCTCAAACCAACTACAGAATGACCACGCAATTTGACACCAATGCATCAAAAATTGACAGTAAGATGTGTATGGATGGATGGTTCGTAAGATCGATGCCTGACCTTAACCAGTCAAATCCTTTGCTGTTAAATTATTTGACACAAAACGCTATTTGGTGGATTGAATATGCCGATTTAGACGGATTCAGAGTAGACACCTACTCTTATAATGACAAAGAAGGCATTGCAAAATGGACCAAAGCGATCACGGACGAATACCCAAGTTTTAATATTGTTGGGGAAGTTTGGATGCACGATCAAGCTCAAATGGCGTATTGGCAAAAAGACAGTAAACTGGCTGCTATTCAAAACTACAATTCCTACTTACCAAGTGTGATGGATTTTACGTTACACAATGCAACAAGCGCCGCTTTCAACGAAAACGAAGCAGCTTGGGATAAAGGGTTAATCAAAATTTACGAGAATTTTGCCAATGATTTTCTGTATCCAAATATCAACAACATCTTGACTTTTGTTGAAAATCATGACACCAACCGTTTCAATGAAATTTATAAAAAGGATTTCAAAAAATACCAAATGGCCATGACATTGATTGCTACTGTTCGCGGTATTCCACAATTGTATTATGGTTCAGAAATTGGTATGGCCGGAAATAAAAGCGATGGCGATGCGGCTATTCGTCTGGATTTTCCTGGTGGATGGAAAGGTGACACCAACAATGCTTTTACTAAAGCCGGAAGAAACGCAGAACAGGAAAAATTCTTTGATTTTACTTCTAAATTGTTCCAGTGGAGAAAAACCAATGAAGCTGTGCATTCCGGAAAAACAACACATTATATTCCGGAGGACAATGTCTATGTGTACTTTAGATATACAAATTCTAAAACGGTGATGGTTGTGATAAATAACAGTGAAAAGAATCAAACCATAAAAACGAATCGTTTTCAAGAAAATATTCAAAATTTCTCTGCCGGAAAAGACGTTTTAACCAACAAATTAGTTGATTTAAAAAGCGACATCGCTATAGAAAGCCAATCCGCTTTAATTTTAGAATTGCAATAATTTACTGCCTTATAGCACTCAGAAAAAATATACCATGAAAAAATTTATTTTTTTGTTACTATTTTCAATGCATTTTGCTTTCGATACCATTGCGCAAACTTTGCCTGAAGTTACTTCTGGAAGCATTACAAAAATTGAAAACTTCAAATCAAATTTCACACCAGATACCAATATAATAATTTGGCTCCCTGAAAATTACAACACAAAAAAGAAATATGCCGTTTTGTATATGCATGACGGCCAAATGCTTTTTGACTTTAACACAACTTGGAACAAACAAGCCTGGGAGGTGGATGAAGTGGCAAGCCAATTAATGAAAGAAGGCAAAATACAAGACTGTATTGTCATAGGAATTGAGAGTAATGGAACAACGCGACATGCAACTTATTTCCCTCAAAAACCGTTCGAAAGTCTTACTACCGAACAAAGAGAATACGTAAACAAGCAAATTCAGGAAAAAGGAAGCAGCAATCCTGATTTTCAGCCCACTTCTGATGATTATTTGCGCTTTATAGTGAAGGAACTCAAGCCATTTGTTGACAAAACTTATTCGGTTTATAAAGATCAAAACCACACTTTTATTGCAGGAAGCAGTATGGGCGGTCTTATTTCGATGTATGCCCTTTGCGAATACCCAACTGTTTTTGGCGGTGCAGCCTGCATCTCAACGCACTGGCCCGGTATTTTTATAGCTGAAAACAATCCCATTCCGGATACTTTTATAAATTATCTAAAAGTCAATCTGCCTAATCCAAAAACACATAAAATCTACTTCGATTATGGGGATCAAACAATCGATTCCATGTATCCCCCTTTGCAAAAAAAGGTTGATGAAGTATTGAAAAACAAAGGTTTTACAGACGAAAATGGCTTGACAAAATTCTTTCCTGGAAAAGATCATTCAGAAGCATCCTGGAAAGAAAGGTTGCATTTCCCCTTGGAATTTTTGCTTAAAAAATAACAAACCGATATGAAAAAAATTATACTGTTTTTATTATTATCGACTCTTACTTTTGCCCAAAATGCAAATAGAAAATTCGAGAGCCACAAATTAGCAAACAACACCCTAGAAATTAAAACTTCTGATGGTTTGTATTTGATAAAGCCCTATTCAGACAAAATAGTAGAGACTTCTTTTATTCCAACTGGAGAAAAATTTAATTCAGAATCCCATGCTGTAGTTTTAGTTCCAAAAACTGGTATTTCAAAATTAAAAGAAACTAAGAACGGATTGCTCTTTTCAACTAATGGAATAATTGTTTCCATTGAGAAATCACCCTTCAAGATTTCTTATTCCTATAAAAACAAATTTCTTCTTTCGGAGAAAAATGGATACGTCAAAAAAGACAGTACCCAAATTTTAGACTTCAATCTAAATGATTCTGAAGTTCTCTATGGAGGTGGCTCGAGAGCCTTAGGAATGAATCGTCGCGGTAACCGTTTGCAATTATACAACCGAGCACAATATGGCTACTCAAACAGAGCCGAATTACTGAATTTCTGTATTCCAGTGGTTTTGTCTTCAAAAATGTATGCGGTACATTTTGATAATGCTGCCATTGGTTACTTGGATTTAGACAGTAAAAAAGATAATACTTTGGCCTATGAAACCATTTCCGGAAGAAAAACCTATCAAGTAATTGCAGGTGATTCATGGCCTGATGTAGTGTCAAATTACACCAGCTTAACAGGAAAACAACCGTTGCCTGCGAGATGGACCTTTGGTAATTTTTCCAGCCGATTTGGATACCACAGTCAAGAGGAAGTCGAAAAAACTATTGAAAAATTCCAAAACGACAACATCCCTGTTGATGCCATAATTATAGATTTATATTGGTTTGGCAAAACCGTTCAAGGGACTTTAGGAAATTTAGACTGGGACAAAGACAACTTTCCCAATCCAACTAAAATGATTGCTGATTTGAATGCAAAAAACATCAAAACTGTTTTAATAACAGAGCCTTTTGTTTTGACCACTTCGAGTAAATGGAAAGAAGCGGTAGACAAAAAAGTACTGGCTACAAATAAAGACGGAAATCCGTTTATCTATGATTTCTATTTTGGCAACACCGGTATAATTGATGTTTTTAAACCCGAAGGAAAGCAATGGTTCTGGAATATCTACAAGAACTTAATTAACCAAGGAGTTGGCGGTCTATGGGGTGATTTAGGTGAACCCGAAGCTTTCCCCTCCCAAGGTATTACAGCCAAAGGCAAAGCCGATGAAGTACATAACATTTACGGACACAATTGGGCAAAATTAGTGGCGGATGGTTACAAAAAAGATTTCCCGACCACGCGTCCATTTATCTTGATGCGCTCCGGTTATTCCGGTTCACAACATTACGGAATCATTCCCTGGTCTGGTGACGTAAGCCGCTCCTGGGAAGGATTGCAATCACAAACTGAAATTGCCCTTCAAATGGGAATGCAGGGAATTGGATATATGCACTCTGATTTAGGAGGTTTTGCAGGTGATTATTTCGATAATGAGTTATACATTCGTTGGTTACAATATGGCGTTTTTCAGCCTGTTTTCCGTCCGCACGCAGGAGAATCTGTAGCCTCAGAACCTGTTTACAAAGACATCGTAACCAAAGCAGCCGCTAAAAAACAAGTAGAATTGCGTTATCAAATGTTGCCTTACAACTACACCTTAGCATTCGAAAACAATCAAAAAGGAACGCCATTAATGCGTCCATTGTTATTTGAAGAACCTGAAAACCAAGCGCTATTAAATGTTTCGGAAACTTATTTTTGGGGAAATGACTTTTTAGTAACCCCGATTACCAAAGCGGGATTAAAAGAAACAACTGTCTATTTCCCAAAAAACAACAATTGGTTTGATTTTTATACCGATGAAAAACAACATGCAGGAACCTCTTCTACTATTGCAGTTGCACAAGATCACATTCCGGTTTTTGTTCGTGGCGGTGCTTTTATCCCTATGATAAAAACGATTCAAAACACATCAAAATATAACTTGGATACATTTGACTTGCATTTCTTTTTTGATGAAAAGACACCAAAAAGCGAAGGTAAATTATACAATGATAACGGTCAAACCCCAAACGCTTTCGAAAAAGGCGAATACGAAATTTTAAATTTCACCAATAATTCAAATGACAAAACGGTTAGCTTGACTGTTCAAACGGAAACTGGAAAATCATTTCAATCCAAGGATAAAGAGATTCTTTTAATTCTTCACAATTTAAATGACAAAATCAAAAAAGTGACTGTTGACGGGAAAAGCACTACTTTCACAAATAAAGGCAAAACAATAGAAATTCCTGTAGTTTCGAAAAAGGGACTCACTACTACTATACTAATTCAACTATAAAAAATAAAAAACCGATGAAAAAGAATCTATTTTATACTTTGATTGCAATGTCAATAGTGTTATCCAGTTGCTCATCAACAAAAAATGTAGCTATGAAAGAGACTAATAAAACCCCTTTTGTTTGGGAAGGCGCCAACTTATATTTCTTAATGACGGACCGTTTTAATAACGGAGACCCATCCAAAGACGTTAACTTTAACCGAAATAAACAAACTGGTAAACTACGTGGCTTTGAAGGCGGCGATATCAGAGGAATCATTCAAAAAATAGACGACGGTTATTTTGAACAATTAGGGATCAATGCCATTTGGCTTACACCAATTGTAGAGCAAATTCATGATGGCGTTGATGAAGGGACTGGTTTAAGTTACGGATTTCACGGGTATTGGACTAGAGACTGGACTGCTTTGGACCCTAACTTTGGAACCAAAAAAGATTTAGCAGAATTAGTTAAAAAAGCCCATGCCAAAGGAATTCGTATTGTATTAGACGGTGTTATTAATCATACTGGTCCAGTTACTGATGTCGATACAGTTTGGCCGAATGATTGGGTACGTACCGGACCAACTTGTACTTATAATAACTTCGAAAACACAACCGTTTGTACTTTAGTAAAAAATCTTCCGGATGTAAAAACCGAAAGCACCCAAGAAGTTGAAATCCCCGCTTTTTTAGCTGAAAAATGGAAATCCGAAGGCCGATACGAAACAGAAATGGCCTCTTTAGACGCTTTTTTCAAGAGAACAGGGTATCCTAAATTACCAAAATACTACATCATTAAATGGCTAACTGATTATATTCTTGAATTCGGAATTGACGGTTACAGAGCCGATACGGTTAAACATACAGAAGAAGCCGTTTGGGCCGATTTCAAAACACAATGTGATTATGCTTTTGCAACTTGGAAAAAGAACAACCCAACTAAAGTATTGGACAATAATCCGTTTTACACCATCGCCGAAGTATATAATTACGGTATTAGTGGTGGGCAACTATTCGATTTTGGCGACAAAAAGGTCAATTATTACGAAAATGGTTTTAATAACATGATCAATTTTGAATTCAAATCGGACGCTCAAAAAGATTATGAATTCATATTTTCAAAATACTCAGACAAACTGAACAATGAACTGAAAGGATTTAGCGTATTAAATTATTTGTCTTCTCATGATGATGGAGGACCATTTGATGCTAAACGTACCAAAACCATAGAAAGCGGAACAAAACTGTTACTTTCTCCAGGGATTTCACAAGTATACTACGGTGATGAGTCGGCACGTTCATTAGTGATTGAAGGAACTCAAGGTGATGCTACTTTGCGTTCGTTTATGAATTGGGATGACATTAAATCAAATCCAGAAACTCAAAAAACACTAATGCATTGGCAAAAATTAGGGCAATTCAGAAAAAATCATCCGGCTGTTGGTGCAGGAATTCATTCTGAAATCTCGAATTTACCATATATTTTCAGCAGAACTTTTACTAAAGGAAATTTCACAGATAAAGTAGTAGTTGGATTAGATTTACCGGCAGGTCAAAAAGAACTTTCAGTGGCTTCCATTTTCGCTGACGGTACAAAATTAAAAGATGCCTATTCCGGAAAAGAAACCATCGTATCGAATGGAAAAGCAACTATCGATTCTGAATTTACATTTGTACTATTAGAATTGAAAAACTAAAAGAAATAATTCTCATCAAAACGCCTTTAGAAATGAAGGCGTTTTTTTTATGTTTATCTTTGCTAAAAAGAAAACAACAATGCTCAAAATAGGACATCGCGGAGCTAAAGGTTATGCACCTGAAAATACCTTAATTTCTTTTCAGAAAGCGATTGAAATGGGTGTTGACGGAATTGAACTTGATGTACACTTGAGTGTAGATGGCGAGATAATTGTCATCCATGATACAACAACAGACCGAACAACTAATGGACAAGGTTTTGTAAATAAACTGTCTTTGCCTGAATTGAAAACCTTTCGAATAGAAAAAGAACATCAAATTCCGACACTTACTGAAGTTTTTGACCTGGTTAACAAACAATGCTTCATCAATATTGAACTAAAGGGAAAAGGAACTGCTGGAGCTGTTGCCGCTTTAATTGAAAAATACGTTTTGGAGAAAAACTGGAAATATGAGCATTTTTTAATTTCAAGTTTTGACTGGGTTGCCTTGTTGGACATTCATTTATCGAATCCAAAAATTCCTTTAGGTGTTTTGACAGAGTACGACGTGGCACTTGCTTTTGCTTTTGCCAAATACATTGATGCAAAAGCGATTCACCCCTATTATCATTTGTTAACCAAAGAAAACACTGCCCAAATGCAAGAAAAAGGATTACAGGTTTTTCCTTGGACAGTAAATGAAAAAGAAGACATTCAAAAATTAAAATCATTTAACGTTAACGGGATTATTACTGATTTCCCAGATAGAATATGAACCAAAATTTCGATATCATAATAGTAGGCGGTGGCGCAGCAGGATTTTTTACGGCAATCAATATTGTAGAGAAAAACCCAAAGCTTAAGGTGGCCATTTTGGAGCGCGGCAAAGAAGTCCTTTCAAAAGTTCGTGTTTCCGGTGGTGGGCGCTGTAATGTCACCCATGCTTGTTTTGAGCCTAACGAATTAGTTAAATTTTATCCGCGTGGCGAAAAAGAATTGCGAGGGCCTTTTCATCAGTTTTGTTCTGGTGATACTATCGAATGGTTCGAGAAACATGGTGTAGAATTGAAAATTGAAGCCGACGGACGTATGTTTCCCGTTTCAAATTCATCACAAACCATAATTGATTGTTTTATTCAGGCCAGTCAAAAATTGGGAATCGAAATTCTAACCGGACAAAGTGTTCAATCGATTTTCAAAAAGGAAAACTTTTGGAAAATTGAAACCCAAAACGAAAATTATATTGCCGAAAAATTAATTCTGGCTACGGGAAGTAATCCAAAAATTTGGGAAATGCTGCAAAATTTTGGCCATGCTATTGTGACCCCTGTCCCTTCCCTATTCACTTTCAACATCAAAGATTCCAGAATAAAAGAATTACCGGGAGTAGCAGCGCAGGTGACGGTAAAAGTAAAAGATACGAAACTCAGCTCAACCGGTCCTCTATTAATTACGCATTGGGGAATGAGCGGTCCCGCCATTTTAAAATTATCGGCCTGGGGCGCAAGGATTTTGCATGACAAAAATTATCAATTCACCATTTTTGTGAATTGGTTGAATGATGTTGAAACCAATGAAGCCGAAAAAATACTAAAAGATTTAAAACAGGAACATGCTAAAAAAGCGGTTTCTAAAAAATCCCCTTTTGATTTTCCAAATCGTTTATGGGAAAGTCTGGTGCTCGCTGCCGGAATTGAAGTTGAAACCAAATGGGCTGATTTGTCTAAAATACAATTACAAAATCTGGTCAATCAATTAACAAATGGGACTTTCCAAGTCAACGGAAAAAGCACTTTCAAGGAAGAATTTGTAACTGCCGGCGGAATTGATTTAAAAGAAATCAATTTCAAAACGATGGAAAGCAAACTCCATGAAAACCTTTATTTTGCAGGAGAAATAGTGAATATTGATGCCATCACGGGAGGATTTAACTTCCAGAATGCTTGGACGAGTGGTTTTATTGTTGCGAATGCTGTTTAGATCACAGTCATCATGTTGTAAAAATTTGATTAAGAGAACTTTAGTTTTATATTAACAAGAATTTATTATTCCATTTTGATTTTCATAGAATGATTTGAATATTTTTGTAATCAAAATATTACGAATGATGAAAATCTACTTTTCTATTCCATTATTGTTTTTTGTCTTTCAATCCGGATTTTCCCAATCGGAAAAATTAATTAACGGCAAAGTTTTACAAGAACAATTTCTCCTCGAAAAAGTGGAAGTTTCAAATTTTAGTTCCAAAAAAACTACTATTACAAACGCATCAGGAGAATTTTCTATTTTGGTAAAAGCAGGAGACGAACTCATTTTTATTTCAAAAAACCATGATATCAAAAAAATTGTTTTGGATCAAAAGACCATTAGCAAAAACAATCTCATAATTTCGTTAGTCCTAAAACCCGAACAATTAGAGGAAGTAGTAATTACAAAAATGCCTTCTATTAAATTAAGCGCAGATAAAGTATATGAACAAGGAAAGCTTGATGAACAAGCTGTAGAAAAATCGGCACGAAACTTAAAAACAGGTGTTTACAACGGAAGTATAGAAAACGGAGCTGATATCCCTCGAATTTTTGGAATGATTATAGGCTTATTTGCAAAAGAAAAAGAGGAAGTCACAAAAAGTGGTCCGAGAATAGAATTCAAAGAACTGGCAAAAAACATTTGTGATCAAAAATTTTATCTTCAAACTTTAAAACTAAAACCAGAAGAAATAGCTCTTTTTCTTGACTTTTGTGATGCCGACCCAAAATCAAAAATACTTATAGAAAATTCAAATGTACTGAGCATGATGGATTTTTTATCCAGTAAGAATATCGAGTTTAAAAAACTTAAAGACTTTCAAAAGTAATTCGTTTTCATATCCCAAAACAAATAAATTATCGCGACTAAAACTATCTATTCAACCACCAAATACTGCCGTTTAAAACAGTTGCAAAGCTGACCCAAAGTAAATACGGTATTAATAAAAAGCCTGCAATTTTATTGATTTTAGCAAACTGAATATAGGTTTCATAAATCATCAACCATAAAATAATAATTTCTAAACCTGCTAAAAGAGGATTGTGCAATCCGAAGAAGAGGTACGACCAAAGTGCATTCAAAGCCAGCTGAATTGCAAAAACCACCAAGGCTTTTTTCACGGCTTCTTTATCTGATTCAATTTTACTCCAAACCAATCCTGCTGCCACTCCCATCATTACATACAACATGCTCCAAACCGGCGCAAAAATCCAATTTGGTGGATTAAAACTTGGTTTTACCAAAGTAGGATACCAGGTTGTAATACTGGAACGGGTTACTATTCCTGAGAAATAACCAATCGCAAGACAGGTAACAACAACGGTCAATATTCGGGTAATTTTATTCATTTATCTTCAATTTACGCCAAAAATAATCAAAACTTCTAATGCTTATCTACAATCCTTCAAAAGAAAAAAATTTTTTTTATTTTCCGTTGGCTGAAGCCAACGGCAATTCAACGGCAATTGAACAAGTCGGACATATTCATGATTATCGGTAACAAAAAATCTCATTATGACCATTTTTAGGATATGGCTAATCTTTCTAACGATTAACCCCGCAAACAAATAAACAAATAAATCAAAAAAAGTATCTTTGCGTAAATTTTTATTATTCATGATTGAAGCAACCGATTTTATTCCATCAAAATATTCTCAAACTATAGAAAGCGGAAATTTCCAATGGAGCGCACCCAGTAATATTGCACTTGTAAAATATTGGGGAAAAAAAGACAACCAGATTCCTGCAAATCCTTCAGTGAGTTTTACTTTGAATAATTGTAAAACGATTACCAAATTGGCTTTCGCCAAAAAAAATACTTCGACTCCTGTCAGCGCTTCTAATGATACATTTTCATTCGACTTGCTTTTTGAAGGAAAACCGAAAGAAGATTTCAAACCAAAGATTCAGAAATTTTTTGAACGCATTGAAATCTATCTGCCTTTTTTGAAAGATTATCATTTTACTATTGATACCGAAAATACCTTTCCTCACAGTTCTGGAATTGCTTCGTCGGCATCTGGAATGGCCGCTTTGGCGATGAACTTAATGAGTTTGGAAAAAGCACTAAACCCTGAAATGACTGATAATTATTTCTATCAAAAAGCATCCCTCTTAGCGCGTTTAGGTTCCGGGAGTGCTTGCCGAAGTGTAAAAGGACAAGTGGTGGTCTGGGGAAATCATGCCAATATCAAAGGAAGTTCCGATTTATTTGGAGTAGAATTTCCAAATGCCATTCACGATAATTTCAAGAATTTTCAAGACACTATTTTGTTGGTTGACAAAGGAGAAAAACAAGTTTCAAGTACAGTTGGACACGATTTGATGCACGACCATCCTTTTGCCGAAAGGCGATTTGCACAAGCCCATGAAAACTTGGATAAACTGATTACGATTTTCGAAAATGGTAACGTAGAGGAATTCATTAAAGTTGTCGAAAGTGAGGCCTTGACCCTACATGCGATGATGATGACTTCCATGCCGTATTTTATATTAATGAAACCGAACACTTTGCAGATTATCAATGCGATTTGGAAATTCAGAAACGACACTAAAATTCCCGTTTGTTTCACGCTTGATGCCGGAGCAAATGTGCATGTTTTGTATCCAAATAACACTAAAGAAAAAGTATTGCAATTTATTGCGGCCGAATTAGTTGGCTATTGTCAAAATGCGCAGTACATTTGTGACGAAATTGGAAATGGAGCAATTCAAAGCTAATTTTTTATATCTTTAATTTTTTAAAGTTACAGACCTAAAAAAACACTTAATTATCAATTCCCAATTGTTAATTTTAAATTATATGAAAGGACCCCTATTTTATTCAAAAATATTACTCTTTGGAGAATATGGAATTATCCAGGACTCAAAAGGGTTATCTATACCTTACAATTTTTATAATGGTGCGCTGAAAAGAGATGAAAATCCTTCTGAAGAAGCGATTGAATCAAATAGTCATTTGAAGCGTTTTGTTGTTTATTTAGAGAACTTGCAAACGGAGCAACCCAACTTGGTTACATTTAATATCGAGACTTTAAAAAATGATGTTGCAACCGGAATGTATTTTGATTCCAGTATTCCGCAAGGATATGGTGTAGGAAGCAGTGGTGCATTGGTAGCAGCTATTTATGATAAATATGCTTATAATAAAATCACGGTTCTTGAGAATCTGACTCGTGAAAAATTATTGCAACTTAAAACTATATTTTCTCAAATGGAGAGCTTTTTTCACGGAAAAAGTTCTGGTTTAGATCCTTTAAACAGTTATTTGAGTATTCCTATTTTGATTAATTCAAAAGATAATATTGAAGCAACCGGAATTCCGACTCAAAGTTTTGACGGAAAAGGTGCTGTATTTTTGTTAGATTCAGGTATAGTAGGTGAAACCGCTCCCATGGTGAGTATTTTCATGGAAAACCTGAAAGACATTGGTTTTCGTAGCATGTTGAAAAATCAATTTGTGAAATATACGGATGCTTGCGTAGAAAATTTTCTTGGTGGCGACATGAAATCTTTATTCATGAACACTAAAAAATTATCAAAAGTCGTTTTGAATAATTTCAAGCCGATGATTCCAGAGCAATTTCATGGTATTTGGCAAAACGGAATTGACACCAATGATTACTATTTAAAATTATGTGGTTCTGGCGGTGGCGGTTATATCCTTGGTTTTACCGAAGATTTAGAACGCGCCAAATTATCTTTGAAAGGCTATAAATTAGAAGTGGTTTATCAATTCTAAAAAGCTTCGATTTCTAAAAACTAAACTCTTAAAATGTTAAGCAGGCAGCACAAGCTTTTGTTGATGAAAATTATCAGTTTGTTCTCTGTCGTAAGAGGCTATAATATTCCGATTATCATATTGGCACAATATCTATCGGCAATATTTATTTTATCTCCAGAAAAAAGAGCCTTGGCTGTATTGCTGGATCTCAACTTATTTATCATTGTTTTTGCTTCTTCGCTGACGATTGCTTCCGGTTATATCATTAATAATTTTTATGACAGCCAGAAAGATTTAATCAACCGACCGAATAAGTCAATGCTCGACCGATTAGTAAGCCAAAAAACAAAATTGAGCGTGTACTTTACACTCAACTTTATTGCCGCTTTAATGGCGCTGTACATTTCCTGGCGTGCTTTCTTATTCTTTTCGGCCTATATTTTCCTGATTTGGTTTTATTCCCATAAAATTAAAAAATATCCAATCGTTGGTAATCTGACAGCGGCTTTACTGGCTGTTTTACCTTTTTTTGCCATTCTATTGTATTTTTACAACAAGATTTCCTTTGAAGAAATTGAAAATTACAAAAGACAATTAGCCGTAATATTTGCACACGCCACTTTCTTGTTTTTACTCTTACTGGTTCGGGAAATGATTAAAGATTTAGAAAACCTAAAAGGCGATTTAGCAAATGGTTACAAAACGATTCCGATTGTATATGGTGAAGAAATTTCAAAAAAAACCATCACTGCTTTAACGCTTCTGACTATTGTTCCGGTTTACACCTTAATTGAAATTTACGATGTGGGCTATATGGATATCTATTTTTATTCGTGCTTAATCGTCTTGATTTTCTTCTTACTATACCTTTGGAAATCAAATGCGAAGGAGCAGTTTTTATTACTCCATAACGTCTTGAAATTCCTCATTGTTTCCGGTGTTTTTTGCATTGTCCTTATCAATCCAAGTGTGTTGTGGCATGGAAAAAGATTGTTGATGCTGATTTAGACGCTTTCTTTGGTTTAAGCAAGAAGCCAAAAGAATAAAAGACAATTCCAGCAAAATTCCTGATTTTCTCCGAGGACCTAGCCCCGATAACAGCGACATCCTTTTTTTTCAGCTTGCGGCCCCCAGGCAGAAAGCTGTAAAAAAAGATATAGCGAATAGCGGGAAATAGCTCCTGAAAATCAATCTTAATTTCTATTAATTAAATAGTTAGCGTTTTCTGATTGCCGAAAATCGTTTCTCAATGATATAAATACTATCTTTGCGCAAATTATAGATTATTATGAATAATAAGGAAGGCAATAATAAAAGAAGTGGTGCTAGACCAAATAGTTCTAGACCAAGTTCTAACAAGCCAAAACCTGCGATGCAAAAACGGGCACAAGGGCCTAAAAAAGCAAAAATAAATACTAAAGTAGCTGAGGCAGCTAGCAATAAAGTAGAGAAAAAACCAAATCAGGCTGCAAAGAGACCAAAAGTAGCTGACGAAATTCGTTTGAATAAATACATCGCCAATTCTGGTGCATGTTCCCGTCGTGATGCGGATATTTACATTCAATCCGGTAACGTAAAAGTGAATAATGTTCCTGTAACCGAAATGGGATACATGGTAAAACCTGGAGATATTGTGAATTTTGACGGAGCGGTTTTAACTCCGGAGAAAAAAGAATATATCTTATTGAACAAACCAAAAAACTTTACAACTGCGCTTGACGAAGGTCAGGAGTTCCGTAACGTATTAGAATTGGTTCGTGGTTCTACTAATGCAAAAATTGCTCCTGTAGGAAGAATGGATAAGAATACAACCGGTTTGTTATTGTTTACAAACGATACGGATATGCTTCGTAAATTTACCTTGCCAAACCAAAAATCATCTAAAATCTACCAGGTTTCATTAGATAAAAACCTGAAATTTGAAGATTTAGAAAAAATAAACAAAGGGCTTGTTCTTGATGGTCACCGCGTTTTTGTGGAAGACGTAAGTTACATTGAAAATGAACCAAAAAACGAGATTGGTCTAAAATTAAGATCTTCTAACGTGAAAGTAGTTCGTTCTATTTTTGAGCACTTTGATTATAATGTATTGCGTATTGACCGAGTTTCTTTTGCTGGTTTAACCAAGAAAAATTTACCAAGAGGAAATTGGAGAATGCTTACTGAGCAAGAAATCATCAACTTAAAGAACGTTTAGTCGTTCTTTAAAATTTTATAGCCTAAAATCCCTTTTTACACTTACTTAGTGAAAAGGGATTTTTTAATTAAAAATACAATTTAGCCTATGACTCCTGAAAAATTACAATCTATAGCCTTTAAATGGTTTGAAACCTTTAACAACAAAGAATTAGACAAACTATTGTCTTTATATGATGATGATGCGGTGCATTTTAGTCCAAAACTAAAAATTCACCAACCGGAAACCAACGGTTTTGTGACCGGTAAAGATTCGTTAAGACAATGGTGGCAAGATGCCTTTGACCGTTTACCCAGTTTAAACTACAAAGTCAAATCTCTGACTGCCAATGGAGATCGTGTTTTTATGGAATACATCCGAACAGTAGATGGTGAAGATGACATGCTGGTTGCCGAAGTTCTTGAAGTAAAAGAAAACAAAATAATTGCTTCCAGAGTGTATCACGGATAAAATCAAAAGAGGCTGTTTTCACAGCCTCTTTTGATTTTTATAATTTCACTACAACTCAATTACATCTCCAATTTCCGGTAAAACGGCATCCAATTCAAACTGCTTTTTGATCAGAGCAGCAAGCGTTTGTCTCTGCATATCTTCACCATGAGTAATAACCACTTTAGGTTTAGAAGGAGCCAAATAGGAGAACCAGTTCAATAAATCGGTTTGTCCGGCATGAGCACTAAAACCACTTAAGGTATGTACTTGTGCCCTCACTGTTTTTTCCTCTCCCAAAATTCTTACTGTAGGTTGCTTTTCAACTAATTTTCTTCCCAAGGACGCATACGATTGGTAGCCAACAATTAACACATGGGTATTCGGGTTTTCAATATTGTGAAATAAATGATGTAAAATTCGACCGCCATTACACATTCCAGCTCCTGCCAAAATCAAACAGGGACCTTCTACTTCGTTAAGTTTTTTTGATTCCTCTGATGAAGTACAAGGAATAAAATATTCAGGGTCTAAAGGAAAAGCACCTCTTCTTTTTAACTCTTGAAATTCCTCGTCTAACAAATCCTGATGATCTCGATAAACAGCAAAGGCACTTATCGCCATTGGACTATCGAGATAAATAGGAAAGGGATCAACCTTACCTAAATGAAAAAGTTCGGCTAAATGATAAATAATTTGTTGTGCTCGGCCGATAGCAAATGTTGGTACTAAAATTTTTGCTTTGGACTCGAACGCCTCAATAATGATTTTTTCAAATTCAATCATGGTATCTTCATACGATTTATGATCACGATCGCCATAAGTCGATTCCATAAAAACCAGATCCGCATAATGAAAATGGTCGAAAGGTTTTAACAATGGCAAGGTAAGCGGCCCTAAATCCCCAGAAAAAACAATTGTTTGGGTTTTGCCGTTTTCAGTAACCTTTACTTCAATACTTCCTGAACCCAGCATGTGTCCGGCTTCAATCCATTTAGCCGTTATTCCTTCTGCCACTTTAATGTCAGTATTATATTCAACGGGACGGGTCAGTTCTTTAATGAACTCCACATGCTCGGTACTGTAAAGCGGCTCCGCAATTGGCTGTCCTTCTTTCCATTGTTTTCTGTTTTTGCGCATCGCGTCAGACACTTGTATACGAGCCGAGTCCTGCAAAATAATTTGTGCCAGTTTTAAGGTTTCTTCAGTACTGTAAATTGGCCCATTATACCCATACTTAATCAACATAGGAACACGACCTGTATGATCCAAATGTCCGTGGGTTAATAACAATGCGTCAATTTTATTTGGAGTAGCCCCTTCGGGTAATTTGTTTTTTGCTTCCGATTCTTTTCCTCCCTGAAACAAGCCTGCATCTACTAATACATTTGCTTTGTCCGTTTGAATAAGATATGCAGAACCGGTTACTTCACCTCCGGCCGCTCCTAAGACTTTTATCTTCATTATTAATTTTATTTCAGTTATTTGATCGTACCAACACTTTTTCCTTACTTGTTTTATAAAGTCTTTAAGCCCTTTTTAAAATCCGCCGGTAAACTGGCCAAAACCATCTCAATAGCTTCTTCGGGCGTTTCAACAATTCGCGAAAATCCAATTTCTTCGGGAGTAAAAACCCCTTCATCAGCCATAAAAGAGACAAAATCACGAAGTCCTTTCCAGAATTTGCCACCAACTAAAATAAGAGGAAATGGCCCAATCTTTTTACACTGAATTAAGGTAGCCGCCTCAAACAATTCATCCAAAGTCCCCAAACCTCCAGGCATGACAATAAATGCACAAGAGTATTTAACCAGCATCACTTTTCTAATAAAGAAATAATTAAACTCAAAACTGTCGTTTACATAAGGATTTGGCGCTTGCTCTTTTGGCAAGATAATATTAAGACCATAGGTTGGGCCACCAGCTTCTTTTGCCCCTCGGTTAGCAGCCTCCATTGCCCCTGGACCACCTCCGGTTAAGACTGTAAAACCAGCTTTGGCAAAAGCGCTTCCGGTTTCTCTCGACAGCTCGTAATAGGGTTCACCGGGTTTAAATCGGGCGGACCCAAAAATGGTAACGGCCGGCCCTAGTCGACCAAGCTCTTTAAAACCCATTTCAAACTCCTGATTAATTTTCTCTAATCGTTCTCTTTCTTTTTCAGGAGTTCTTCTTTCTGTTAAAAACTGATGCTCCTCAGATTCACCCGCAGGCAGCTCATAGTCCAACTGGGCTTTTTTCCAATGCTCTTGCCATGCATTCTCCCATTCTTCAGGAGTTAGCCGTTTGAAATTATTTGTTTCTTTTGCGCACATAACTTTAATAATTTAAGAAAAGATTATTCACACTAAGATATTAAAAACGAAACAAATACATGACCAAAATCAGTATTTTCTTAATTAAAAAAGACGGCTTCAGAGCCAACTAATCGATTTGTTAAGAGAAAAAGAGAAAAACAGAAAAGGAAAGCAAAAAAATAATTGTTTTTAGATGTAAAGCCGGATCATTTTACTTGTGTCCAGTGAAATAGAACAAGAGCGGTCTTAAACACCTTTCAGAAGAGAATTGACAGGAAGATTATTGGAGGTATTCAGGAATTAGAATTGAAAGTGACCCAGAAAAAATTTGTAAATACCAGAACCAAAACCAGATCGGGTCTCATCTTCTATAACTTCAAAAGTGGACACGCCAAGCAGAATCCGGATTCCTTCCGGCACGCAATTCAACATTATTCTTCTTTGTTCACTTAAAAGTGCCTGAAGACTTTTGATGTTTTGATCTTGTTTTTTTAAATACGAAAAAATAAGCATCACTGAAAAATTAAGTATGGCACTAGCAGTTTCGCTTTTAATCCCCACTTCGTTTGAAATCATTTCAGAAATTCGCTCTTTTTTATTTGAAAAAATTAGATGTAGAGGCTGATGACCTTCCTTATTAAAGGAGTTATTTACAGTTATCGATTTTGTTGCTCCAAAATCAATATCCGAATAGAATTCAGATTTCGAAATATATTCTAATAATTCGTCATACAAACTGTGCTCTTCAGATTTATTGTCCAGTCCAATTAGTATAGTAGAAATACTGGTTTCTATCGACCGTTTCAACAAAGCTTCACTTTCGTCATAGCTTTTGCTAAATTTAGAAACAAGAAACGGTGAAATAAAGCTTGTCAATTGGGTATGTAGATTAGTAGCCATATTTTGTTCCGTTTAGATTAATTTTAAATAATCGACAAAACGTGGCTTTTTATCGATTATGTGCTAAAAGTATAAAATATTTTATAATTACCAAATAAAACAGATAGTTTTTTAATATCCACCATGTTAAACGAAAATTACTTAAGGAATCAACAATATTTTTTAGTTATCACGTCCTAAACAAAACTAAAGTATTCAAAATCCTTTCATCCTTTCCAATTCCTCAA